>OJMH01000407.1_pt1 | contig 57887 bp, 51 predicted proteins | sample 1597111 | NCBI WGS metagenome assembly OJMH01 (sample SAMEA2452115, study PRJEB22498) | human gut metagenome | reverse complement strand
CGGTATTGCCGCTGGTCGGCTCCACGATGACCGAGCCTCTCCTGAGAACGCCCCGCCGTTCGGCGTCCTCGATCATCTCCTTCGCGACGCGGTCCTTCACCGAGCCGGCAGGGTTCATCCCTTCCAGCTTCGCGAGGATCCGCGCGTTCGCCCCCATCTTTTCTCCGAAGCGTGACAGCTCCAACAGGGGCGTACGCCCCACCAATTCTGCGACCGACTGATAAATTTTCATATTCACTCCTTTTTCTTTCCCCTGATCTCCGCCCACGCGGGCAAAAAACCGCATGCCAGCGCGTTGCGGACGGACGGGATATTCGGCCATACGGCGCAGTAGAAGGGCACTTTTCCCATATCCATCACTTCCCGCGCCAGACGGCTCGTCAGCGCTTTCGCGATTCCCCGGCCGCGGCAGGCGGGCAGAACGTCCACGCCGATCTGCGCCATCTCCGCACAGTCAAGGGAAGCGCCCGCAAGGCCGATCAGCCGCGATCCGTCGTACGCGGCCACCGCGAGCAAATCCAGTTCCCTGCGCTCCGCACAGAGCGCATTGCGCCATTCCTCCCGGTACAGGTCTTCAAAATCACGCGGATAAAGCACTTTCAGCGGGAATCCACAGGGGATTTCCTTCATCTTTCCGGGATCGGGCAAAAAGTACATGCCCGATTCGAGGACGGCGATCTTGTGCTCTGACAAAAGGTCAGTCAGCGCGCCGAGGGCGGGAAAGACAAAGCAATCCCGCGGTTCGCGTTCCTGCAAAAACGCCGCGAGCGCGCCGCAGACGTTTGCTTCCGTCCGCGCCACCACGCAGTGACCGTAAGACGCCATCGCAAACGCCGTGCCTTCCAGATACCGCCGCGCCCCCTCAGGTACGGGCGCGCAGACAACCTTGGGAGATTTTTGCAGAAAATCCCCCGCCGCACAGCCGTAGTCGCGCGCGGACTGCCGCAGCGCGGTTTCCTCTGTTTCCCGGCGGGTCATCTTTTGCCCTCGTCCAGCCCCAGAAGGTAGTCGGCGGAAACGCCGAAAATCCCGCAGAGCCTGATCAGCGTATCGGTATTGAGATCCAGCGCTTCCCGCTCGTATTTGCTCACGCTGAACTGAGAAACGCCCAGCAGCTCGCCCAGCTGCTGCTGCGTCAGCCCCTGTTCCGCCCTCAATTCCCTGATTCTTTCTCCGTACATAGAACTCCTCTTTTTTATTATATTCCAAAACAGAATAATAAAGTTAAAATATTCCAAAACGGAATATTTTTGGAATGGAAAAAGGACATCGCGGTGAGCAATGCCCTTTTTCCATATATTTTAGGGAGAGAGTATAGGTGATCCTGATGCAAAACGGAGGAAAAACAGTTTCCGTATCCGTTTTACGCCCTTATTATAACCGGCGAACCTTGAAAGCGCCTTGAAGTTTTCCCTCTTTTTGTAATTTTTTAATTTATTTTACAAGCCCGTAAATATACAGCCGCAAACCTTTTCTCCGCCGAAGCCTGCTTTTTCGCCCTTCCGGATCTTCCCCTCTCATCCGGCGGGAAAGAAAAAATACGCGCCGAAACGCGTATTTTTCCTTGTGTATTTTTTAGGGAGAGAGTATAGACAATGAAAACAAAAGCTGTCTTTATTGTTTACGCTTACAGTTTAACCGATCAAACTTGAAAATATCTTGAAATTGCTGCTTCTGCGTCGGTTTTTTTTGCATTTTTTTAAGTTTTCTTCAAGTGATTTGTGGTATAATGCTCTTGAACAACCGGAAAGCGAGGGCTTTTATGAAAATTTTAGTTGTCGATGACGAAGTGCAGCTCGCCGACGCCATCGTACAGATTTTAAAACAGCATAAATACGAAGCGGAAGCGGTTTACGACGGGGAGGACGGTTACCACTACGCCATGACGAATCTCTACGACGTCATCATCCTCGACATCATGATGCCGAAAATGGACGGAATCACCCTCCTGAAGACCATCCGCAGGGAAAAGATCTCCACTCCCGTGCTGATGCTCTCCGCAAAATCGGAGATCGGCGACAAGGTGCTGGGGCTGAACGTAGGGGCGGACGACTATCTTACCAAGCCCTTCGATTCCAGCGAACTGCTCGCCCGCATCAACGCGATCTCCCGCCGCAAGGGCGAATTTATGGGAGACGAGCTGGTGTTCGACGATCTCAGTCTGGATAAGAACGCGCACGAGCTCTGTTCGGGCGGGAATAAAATACAGCTTTCCGCCAAGGAATATCAGATCATCGAAATGCTGCTGAAAGACGCCGGGAAAACGCTCCCCAAGGAGAAGTTCGTGGAAAAGATCTGGGGATTCGATTCGGAAGCGGAATACAACACCATAGAAGTTTACGTCTCCTTTCTGCGCAAGAAGATCAGCGCGATCGGCAGCACCGTCACCATAAAATCCCTGCGCGGCATCGGATACAAACTGGAGAAAAAGGATGGTTAACAGGGCGCGGCGGCAGTTTGTCGCCGTCATCATGGGAATTTTGCTGATCGTCTTTTTCTGCATGGGCGCGGCGATTATCCTGACCGCGGAGACCACGCAGAAAGAAAAGATCAAAAATATGCTCAACCCCTTCGACACGACGGCGAAATTCAACGGTTACCGCCGTTTCGTGCTGGGCTGTTCGTGGTCGGGCACCTTCGTGGTGGACGCCAACGCGGGGAATCTCTTTACTACGGACGAAATCGAAAATATCTTCCGCTTCATCTACGAGCGGGAGAATTTTTCGGTCTATCTGGAAAATCCGCCCGCGCACGGCACGGAAAGCTGGGGGGAATACGAAGATTACTTCTATCGCATCAATTTTGTGGAAGACGGCTTTCTGATCTGCGTAATAGACGGCTCTCCCGCGCAGGCGCTCACCGACCAGGTGATTTTGAGCACGGTGCTCTGCAGCCTCATCGCGCTCGCCGTTCTGTTCGTCATCGTCTATTTCCTCTCCTACTGGATCGTCAAGCCCATCGACGAAGCGCTCAAAAAGCAGCAGCAGTTCATCTCGGACGCCAGCCACGAACTGAAAACTCCCCTCACCATCATTTCCGCCAACACGGATATCCTGCAAAACGATTACGGCGAAGTGCAGTGGCTCTCCAATATCCGCCAGCAGACCGCGCGCATGAACGCGATGGTCGGCGAAATGCTGAATCTCGCCAAGCTGCAGGAGGACGCCCCCCTGGTGATGTCCGATTTCAACCTCTCCTCCGCCGTATTAAACAGCGTTCTGCCCTTCGACTGCGTGGCATTTGAAAAGCATAAACTTCTGGATACCAACATCGAGCCGGGCATCACTTACCACGGGGACGAGGGCTGTCTGAAAAAAGCCGTCACCATCTTAGTCGACAACGCCCTGAAATACGCCTCCGACGGCGGCGAAGTGCGCGTCTCCCTGAAAACCGAAAACAACCGCCCCGTGCTCGCGGTATACAACACCGGCTGTACGATGGACGAAAAGGACAAAAATCACATCTTTGAGCGCTTCTACCGCAAAGACAGCTCGCGCAACTCCCAGACAGGCGGCAGCGGCCTGGGGCTGGCGATCTTAAAAGCAATGGCGGATAAGAACAAATGGAAGCTGTCCGTTCAGTTAAAGACGGGCGAATATACCAAATTTATCATGATTTTATAGGGAAAATCCCCTGCGCCCCGGCACAAATCAATGGTGCCGGGGCGTCTCTTTTATCTGTTTTGCACTCTTTTCTTTCAACATTTTCCCTATAATTATACATTTTGTAAATATTTTGGGGACAACCTTTTCAATTAAAACGGGGATTTTTACAATTACGCGCCGCACAAAGAAAGGAAGAAAAGCGCATGGCGGGATAACGGCATTTTATCTCGCGGGGCAGAATCCCCGTACGGGAAAAATATCCCCTTTTTTTCTCTTTCCCGTTTGCCCGCTGATTTTTGCGGCGAGAGTGTTCACCGCAATATTTTCATCCTTTTGTAACGGGCGGAAAAAAATTAAAAAGGGCACCCCGGCGGGAGGCGGGAGGCGGTTAAAAAACAGGTTTTTTTGTTTGAGCGAACTGATTTGCCGAAGATTTTGTGATATGTTCCCGGTTTTTCCGTCAGATTTTTCGAGAGCGAGCGAAAACAACCGGAGGCGCGGGCAAATGCCCGCGCCTCCGGTTAATATGACTGATCTGTTTTTACTCCATTTCCTTAATTTTATCTAATTTTACTAAAGACTGCCAATAATCGTCATTGACGGAGCGATACGCTTCTAAGCTGCCCCGCGGCACATACACGGTAAACTCCGTATCCCCCCACTTATATGGGAATAAGTGGCTTCCGATTGCGGGCGGAACAGAAGACAGGAAAACAACCTTTTTTATATTAAAACAATGATCAAAAGCCTGTTCCCCGATCTCGGTTACACCTTCCGGAATTTCAATAGTAATCAAGGAGCTGCAGTCGAAAAATGCCTGTACTCCAATCCGTTTTAAAGACGTCGGCAGTGTTACTGTTTCCAATTTGGTACATCCGTTAAATGCACTATCAGGTATTTCGATCACGCCTTCCGGTATTTCAATTGAAATCAAGGAACTGCAACCGAAAAATGCACTTGGTCCGATCAGTTCCAAAGTTGTCGGCAGTGTTACCGTTTCCAATTTGGTGCATCTGTTAAATGCACTATCAGGTATTTCGGTCACGCCTTCCGGTATTTCAATTGAAATTAAGGAGCTGCAATCGGAAAATGCCCTGAATCCAATCCGTTTTACAGTTGTCGGCAGTGTTACCGTTTCCAATTTGGTACATCCATTAAAAGCACTATCAAGTATTTCAGTCACGCCTTCCGGTATCTCGATTGAAATCAAAGAACTGCAACCAAAAAATGCATTTGCTCCAATCTGTTTTAAAGATGTCGGCAAAGTTACTGTTTCCAATTTGGTACATCCGTTAAATGCACTATCAGGTATTTCAGTCACACCTTCCGGAATAACAATTTCCGTCAGCTGCGAACACCCGAAAAATGTGGAGGATCCGATTGAGCGCAGTGACTGCGGTAAGGTCACTGTTTTTAAATTTCCGCATTCATAAAATGCTCGGTTGATAATTCCACACGTTCCCTCCCGGACGACGGCGTTGACCACCGACTGATCCCCTTTCATCAGCCATATGGAAAGGTACGTTAGGCCGTTTTCCTTTTCATAGATCCCTTCGTCGCATCCCTCGAACGCATTCTCTGCCAGCTCACTCAATGTAGAAGGAAGCGTTACTCTTTTTAAACTGGTACAACCCCAAAATGCGAAGGTAGCAATCACCGTGACACCTTCCGGAATCTCAATTTCCTCCAAAGAGATACACCCCATAAAAGCCTGCCAACTGATCCGCGTCAATGTCGAGGGGAAATTTATTTTTTTCAAGGAAATACAATTCATAAATGTTTGAAAGCCAGGATCTGTCCAGCCTTCCGGAAGAGAGACTTCCGTCAAAGCGGAGTAGGCGAATACACTTCCCCCAATCTCGGTCACGCCTTCCGGTATTTCAATCGATGCTAAGGAACTGCAGTTTGAAAATGCACTTGATCCGATCAGTTCCAAAGTTGTCGGTAAAGTTACTGTTTCCAATTTCGTGCACCCGCTAAATGCATTTTGATGAATCTCAGTCACGCCTTCCGGTATTTCAATCGATGCTAAGGAACTGCAGTTTGCAAATGCATTTGGTCCGATCAGTTCCAAAGTTGTCGGTAAAGTTACTGCTTCCAATTTCGTGCACCCGCTAAATCCATCCCAAATTCTAGTCACTCCCTCGGGAATTACGACGGAACGAATAAACTGATATTCGCTAAATGCGGAATTGCCGATCTCCATAACCGGAAGGCCGTTATAGGTAGACGGTATCACGATATCCTCATCCGTCACCGTGCCGATTCCGCTCAATATGTAATAGGTGCCATCCCTTGCCAATGTAAATTCAAACTGCCCGGACGGCTGAACGGGGCTTCCCGTTCCCAGTCTGCCGTTGATCAGGTCGTCCAGCCACTCCTTTTCCGTGCCCGCATACTCGTAGTATTTCTTATAGATTTCATAAGCGGAGAGTCCGTCTTCCCCATCCTGTCCGGGGTCTCCCTTCTCGCCCGGTTTGCCGTCGGCGCCGTCCTCGCCTTTCAGGCTTTCCAGCCACTCTGCTTCCGTACCCGTATAGTCCGGGTGATACTTCCGATAGATTTCATAAGCGGAGAGTCCGTCTTCCCCGTCCTGTCCGGGGTCTCCTTTCTCGCCCGGTTTGCCGTCGGCGCCGTCCTCGCCTTTCAGGCTCTCCAGCCACTCTGCTTCCGTCCCTGTATAGCTTGGGTGATACTTCCGATAGATTTCATAGGCGGAGAGTCCGTCTTCCCCGTCCTGTCCGGGGTCTCCTTTCTCGCCCTGCGTGCCGTCCGTCCCCGTTACCACGCCGAGATTTACCGTCTTTCCGTTTGAAAATACAATCATCAGCTCCCCTTTGCTGTTGATCAGCGCCTCCGTCACCGAGAGCCCGTCCGCCCCCGGCGCTCCGTCCGTCCCGTCCTCTCCGTCTTTTCCGGGCGCGCCGTCAGCGCCGTCTTTTCCCTTCAAACTTTCCAGCCATTCCGCTTCCGTTCCTTCAAATCCATGTTCCACCGCGATTTCGTAGGCGGATTTTCCCGCTTCGCTCTCTCCGCACGCCGCGACCCCGGCAAGGCTCAGCGCGAACAGCGCGCCCAACAGCACCGCCAACACCTTTCTCTTCACAATCTGTTTCCTCCTTCCTTTAATTCGTCTGTCGCTTTGTTATCGGTTAACAAAGCGACAAAAAGGCTAGCCTTTTTTTTATTATACGATACCTTTCTGAAAAATGCAAGTTATTTTTCGCTGTTTTCCCGCCTTTGCGGCGGGCCTGCAAGCCCCTGTAAACGCAAAGACCGGGATTCCCGCTCTGTCCGGATAAGCCCGGAACGGCGCCCCGCTCTCCTTCCAATCAAAAAGCCCGCCGCGGCATGAAAAAATCCGGCAGAACCGCCGGATTTTCACCTTTCTTCCGTTAAAGCCCCTCTGATTATTCCGTGCGCAGCGCGACCACGGGGTCCTTTTTCGCGGCGATTCGCGAGGGAATCAATCCGGCGACGAGCGTCAGCAGACAGCTGATCGCCACCAGCACCGCCGCGTGCCAGAATACCAGCTGCGCGAGCCCGGCAATTTCCGTCAATGAGAACAGAATCGCGTTGATGGGAATGGTCAGAAGATACGTGACCACCACGCCGAGAAGCCCCGCGATAAAGCCGATGACCAGCGTCTCCGCGTTGAACACGCGGGAAATATCCTTCTTGCGGGCGCCCAGCGCGCGCAGCACGCCGATCTCCTTCGTGCGTTCCAGCACCGAAATATAAGTGATGATGCCGATCATGATGGAGGAAACCACCAGCGAAACCGCGGTAAAGGCGATCAGCACGTACGAAACGCTGTCGATAAAGGTATTCACCATGCTGACCATAATCTGCATCAGGTCGGTGACGGTGATTTTATTTTCCTTGGTCTCCTCCGTCAGCGTTGCGTTGTATTCTTTAATGATGTTCTTGATCTCTTCTTTGGTATCGAAATCCCGCGGATAGATGGCGAGGGTAACGGGCAGTTCGTCCGCTCTCCCCTCCGCTTCCAGAAAATACTGCGTAAACGCGCGGGAATAGCCGATAACCGTCGAGGAAGAGAGCGCCCCTACCGACGTCCCCTGGTTGACGCGGACGATGCCGACGACTTCCAGTTCGAGCGTTACTTTCTCGCTCTCCTTTGACGTATAGGTAAATTTCTTACCCATAAAATCAGAGAAGTCGTATTCTTTGTCTTCAAAGTATCCGAACATATACAGCGCAATGTCGTTGATGCGGTTGTACTGATCCACCAAAAGGACGATCTCGTTTTCCTTTTCCGGCCACATCCCGGTGAGCACATCGTACTGCGAAGACAAAAGCTCCTCCGAATCCACGACTTCCTGCCAGAATGCGGAAAAGTCCACCGAACTGCTCCCGCTTCCCGTGTCCTCGCTTGAAAAGATTTTCGAGAGATCTTCAAACGGCACTTTCCCGTCCGGATAAAGCATGGTGACGCGGGGATCGTCAATGGCGGGGGTTTTCAGATACGCGTTGAGCTCGACGTCGTAACGCTCCTGCACGGCGTAATAGAGGCTTTCATCCACGTTTTCCGCGAGGAATTGGCGCGCATGCGCGATATCGTTGGTGATTTTCGACTGCTCCATCATCTTTTCGATCAGGTTGTTGACGAAAATCTTGGTTCCTTCCGGGTATTCCTCGTACGCCTCGCTCGTCTGCAGCTCCATCATCTGCTGCATCATCGACATCATATCCTGTCCCTCTGCGGAAATCGTCAGCGGATAGGAAGAGAGCGTATCTCTCTGGAGCTTCTCTATGTACATATTAAGCCCGCTGGAAATGGCGAGAACGAGCGCGATGCCGATGATCCCGATGCTCCCCGCAAAGGCAGTCAGAAACGTCCGCGTCTTTTTGGTGAACAGGTTTTTCAGGCTCAGGGAGAGCGCGGTCAGATAGGACATGGAAGTTTTCCCGCCCTTTTCCCGCTTCTTACCCGTTTCCGGCGCGGGGCTCTGTTCCGCCTCGGCGGGCATACTTTCCGTTTCGGCGGGCAGAACGCTCCCGTCGAAGGGATTGGTATCGTCCACCACCTCGCCGTCCACCAGCCGGATAATGCGGGTGGAATACGTTTCCGCAATCTGCGGGTTGTGCGTGACCATGATGATCAGGCGGTCCTTGGCGATCTCCTTCAGAATATCCATGATCTGCACGCTGGTCGCCGTATCCAAAGCTCCCGTCGGTTCGTCCGCGAGAATGATCTCCGGATCGTTGACGAGGGCGCGCGCGATGGCGACGCGCTGCATCTGCCCGCCCGAAAGCTGGTTGGGGAGCTTGTGAATCTGCGATTCCAGCCCCACCTCTTTGAGCGCTGCGATCGCGCGTTCCCTTCTCTCCTGGCGGGATACGCCGGAGAGCGTCAGCGCGAGTTCCACGTTGGCGAGAACGGTCTGATGATGAATCAGGTTGTAGCTCTGAAAGACAAAGCCGATCGAGGCGTTCCGGTACGCGTCCCAGTCGCGGTCCTTATACTCCTTGGTCGATTTTCCCGAGATCACGAGGTCGCCGGAAGTGTACTGATCCAGCCCGCCGATGATGTTGAGAAGCGTCGTCTTTCCGCAGCCGGAAGCGCCCAGCACGGATACGAATTCGGACTTGCGGAAATGCAGGGTAACGCCTTTGAGCGCCTGTACGCGGGCGTCGCCTTCGCCGTAGTCCTTTTTGATGTTATAAAGTGAAAGCATGTTCCTCCTTGTGCTTTTCGGCAAAGCGGCGGAGAGCTTCCTGAAAACGCCCGCACAGCCGGATAAACGTGCGGATATCCTCCTCTCCGATCTCCTCGCTCAATTCCTCGAGCATCCCATTCATTCTGTCCGTAAATTCTCTCACCCTGTTTTCGCCCCGTTCGGTAAAAACGATATACGTGTTGCGCCGATCCGAGCGGTAGATCCGCCGCTCGATCAGATCTTTCTCTTCCAGTTCGTCCACGATCTTCGTCATCGCGGGCTTGGAGACGCCCATTTTGCCCGCAAGCGCGCTCATCGTCATCCCCTTCCATTCGTCGCCCTTCTCCCGGCGATCGTTGGAGAGCGAAGCGATCAGCAGCTGCTTCGTCATGTTGATATTGATGACCCCGCACAGAATCGAATTGATGTTTTCCGGCTTCAACCGATTGAGGGCGTTAATCAACGCCTGCGCGAGTTCGCCGACCCTGCCTTCCATGCCGTCCCTCCGTAAAACAATTCATCAAATTAACTATTATTATAGTGAATCAATATGGATTTGTCAAATGTTTTCGGTCGCCTGCGACGTGATTTCCAAACTTTTCCCCGCTCTGACGCGGCACCGAACGGTGCCGAAGAAGTCCGTCCGATAGATTGCGGCGCCGCTCCGGTAAAGCCGCTCGAGCGTATCCTCCGCGGGGTGACCGTAGGCGTTTGCCGCGCCCACCGAAATCACCGCGCAGTCGGGCGCGAGAAGGGAGAGAAATTCCGCGGAGGTCGCCGCGTCGCTGCCGTGATGGGAGACCTTCAAAACGTCGATCTCCTCCAGATTGACGCCGAATGCGGCGTAAAGCCCCGCTTCATAGCGGCGCATCACGTTTTTCTCGACGGCGGAAGAAGCGTCTCCCGTCAGCAAAAAGCGCGTTCCTTCGTATTCCAGATAAAAGACGGCGGAAAGATCGTTGGCGGAGTCCCCGGCGGCGCCGTCGAACGCGGCGTATTCGCCGTTCGGATCGCTCACCGGCGCGGGAGAGAGCGCGACAAACCGCGCGCCGCCGATTGCAAACGAATCGTACAGTTCGGTATATTCAACCGCGCAGCCCTTTTCCCGCGCAAGCCGCGCCGTCTCGTCGAACAGTGGGAAAAATCCCTCTTCTATGTAGGGGAGAAAAGCGCGGCGCACGGGGATCTCTTCAAGCAGAGCGGGAAGATAAGCGACGTGATCCCGTTCGGGATGGGTTATGATGAGGCAATCCAGCGCATCCACGCCCGCGCGTTCCAGTTCTTCCGCAAAGGAAACCGCGAAAGACGCGTCTCCGCCGCCGTCGATCAGCAGATTGCCCTCGGGCAAAGTGATCAGGATTGCATCGCCCTGCCCGACGGAGAGAAAGGAGACGGTCAGCCCCTCCCTTTTTGAGCCGTTCTCCTCCGCGCAGGAGGGACAGGCGAGCAGGATCGCCGCCAGCAGGAATACAAGGATAAGGCGCAGCGTCCGTTTCATCGTTCAGTCTCCCTTCTTTTTTCCGCGCCGCAGCCGATCGAGATCGCCGAGAATCTGCGGGAGGACGGCGAGCGCGGCCTCGTACCCCAGATCGTACATCTCATCCGCAGAGGAAAGCTGCGTCGCCTTGAAGTTTTTGAGGTCCGGCTTCACCATGACGTCGCTGTTGCGATAGCCGCTGAGCGAGGCGTTCCCCGTCACGATCTTGGAATTGGGGAAAAACTCGCTTAAAATTCCCGTTTTATTCTGTTTGCGGAAGGCGGATAAATCCACGCCCACGACGTAATCCGCCCCCATTCCGCGCACGAGATCGGCGGGCACGGAATTGACAAACGCGCCGTCCATCAGCAGGCGGTTTTCCACCGGGACGGGTTTGAAAAAGGGCGGATAGGCGCTGGAGGCGCAGAGCGCCACGGACAGCTTTCCCGCAAAGAGATCCACCTCCTGCCCCGTCTGAAAATCGGTCGCGACCGCGGCAAAGGGGAGCTTCAGATCCGAAAATTCCAGATCTCCGATCGCCTTCTCCAAAACACGCTGCACGCCGTCCGTGTTCATGCGGATCATGACGAGGCGCTTGACGTCCGAAAAATCGACGGTGCGCATCAGCTGCAGCATATCGGTGGCGGAATAGCCGTTCGCGTAAAATGCGCCCACGATGCTGCCGATCGAAGTGCCCGCGACGACGTCGAACTTCACACCGTGCTCCTCGAACGCCTTGAGCGCACCGATGTGCGCAAATCCCTTTGCCCCGCCGCTGCCGAGCGCCAGCCCGACCTTGATCGCCTTCGGCGGCTTTTTCTTGAATAACTGTAAAAATTTTTCCAGAAACATCCGTTCATCCGCTTGCGTTTTCCCCCTCTTTTTGTATAATGATAGGAGAAACGCGAGAGTTTTCATTTTCTATTATTATAGTATATTGCGGAAAAAATAGCAATCGATTCGAGGATTTATGACCACACAACAGCTGCTCTCCGGCCTGCGCCGGGGGATTACCGATTTCTCCATGATCCGCCCGGGCGACCGCATCGCAGTCGGTCTCTCCGGGGGAAAAGACAGCGTGACGCTTTTAAAGCTGCTGGCGGCGTACCGCCGCTTTTCGCCCGAGCCGTTCACGCTGACCGCGATCACGGTGGATCTGAATTTTAAGGATAACCCCGCAGATTTTTCTCCCCTCGCCGCCTTCTGTGCGGAGCTGGACGTCCCCTTTCTCCTGGAAAAGACAGATATCGGAGAAGTCGTGTTCGACGTGCGAAAAGAGGAAAATCCCTGTTCTCTCTGCGCCAAAATGCGCAAAGGCGCGCTGAACGCCGCGGCGCTCTCCGCGGGCTGCAACAAGATCGCCCTGGGCCACCATGCGGACGACTTTATCGAGACGATGTTTCTCTCCCTGCTCTACGAGGGGCGGCTTTCCACCTGCGCACCGAAGGTCTATCTGGACCGCACGAAGCTCACCTTTATCCGCCCCATGGTCTACCTGGAAGAAAGGGACATCGCCGCCTACGCGAAAAACCTCCCGGTCTGCAAGAGCTGCTGCCCCGCGAACAAAAACACCAGGCGGGAATACGTCAAGCAGGCGATCGACCGCATCAAAAAGGACGTGCCGTTCGCGCGCGACCGCATGTATTCCGCCCTCTTCCACCCCGAGCGCTACCACCTGTTCGACCGCTTTTTCGCAGAAAAGGACGAATTTTAATTTCGTTTCGTACGGCAAGCAAAAAGACCTCCGCTTGTTTCGGAGGTCTTTTTTTCATGCGCTTACGCCGCAAGTGTCGATTATTTTATCGTATAATATATTGTGTTTTGGGGATCGTTATCGTTTATTTTTTCCGCTCCCTCGAGGATACAGCTATTCTCGTTGCAGGTAAAGTTTTCTACGGTGACTTTCTGTTTGGAAGCATTTGGCGTAGTACAAAGCCCTACAACTAAGCCCGCACCGCGATTTTTAGTATCGCTGATCTTCGTCGCGGATTTTAAAGTATTACCCGTCAGCGTAAAGTTTGTTATATCGATATCCGCCAAGCCGACCTTACCGTCGGCCTCTTCCTTCATGGTATTATACCAGCCGATCGCGCCGCCCACGCACGCGGGTGTGGTAAACGTGCAATTTTTCACCGCACAGTCTTTGATCGATACGGATAACGTCCCCGTACGGGCGATGTAGCTGACGATGCCGCCCAGCGAGCCGTAATTCAAGCTCTTAATGCCCGCCGTCGCAGTCACGCCTTCCACTGTGCAGTTTTCGATCGCAACGGTGCTTCCGTCCGCTAAATATTGATTGGAAAATCCGCCGATGTACCCGACCAGCCCACCCACGCGGCCGATGCCGTTTATGGTGCAATCCTCCACCGTCACGTTGCGGATGGCGACGTGCACCGGATTCCCCGGATTGACTTTATCCGGAATGATCGCGCCGATCGGCGCAAGCACGTTCGCATTCTGTCCGGAATTGCTGGTCTCTGGATTGTAATCGGAACCCGGCAGAGTGAGCGTGACGTTTTTGAACACGAGATTTTCAATCGTGGTAGGATTCTCCGCCGTTCCTCCCGATAACGTATTGATAAAACCGTATACGTTATATTTACTCAACGTGGCGTTCACACCGGATCCTTCAAACTGCGTCGACTCCGAATAGGGAACGCTCTCGCTCAGCTTTAAATTCTGAATCGTCGTCGTTTTCCCCTCTCCGGCAGGCTTCATCACGCCTTGAAAGTTCTTGATCGGCGACCAGTTGTAGCTGCCGAGATCCACCGTTTCGGGCAGTAAAATTTCCTCGGCGGAGAGTTTTTCTTCATTTATCTGAACGGAAAGCGCGTACAGCGCCTTGCCCGTCTCCACCGCACTCAGCGTTTCGCCGTCTTTCTGATTTGCCAGATTATACTTTCCTTCTTCCGTCTTGGCAAAGTCGAAATCATAGTTGATCGCATCCGTATAAGTCTCGTTCAACAAAGACCAGTTGCCGTCGTTGGTTACGACTTGATCCCGATATTCCTGCGGGAAGATAATCTCCCCCTTTTCTTCGCTGCCCTTATACAGCACGACGCGGTTATCCGGCTTATACCAGTAATTGATCGCGTTCTTGCTCAGGGGATGATACGTTCTGACGTTATACCCCGCTTTCGCGATGATATCCGCCGCCTCTCCGATGTCCGCCGGCTTTTCGCCCGTCAGCGCCTCCTCGTTCATCAGCGCGATGTTCATCTCCCGCACCGCCTGGATATCGGACGACTCGTTCGCCTTCTCGATCAAGCTGGAAAACGTGGGGATCAGCACCGCCGCGAGAATCGCAATGACCGCGATTACGATCACCAGTTCTACGATCGTAAACCCCTTTTTAACGCTCTTCTTCAATTCCTTCCTCCTCCTTTTTTCGTTTTAACCGAACGGCCTTGCCCCTACAAATAAACGTTAATTTCCCGTTTTTTGTTTATGAAAAACAAAAAACGGGAAAGGACTAGTCCTTTCAGCTCCCTCATATCTTAACACAGAAGAGGAATTTTTGCAATGATTTTCACAATTTTCGGCAATAATTTTTCTCTTTCACTTTTTTTCCTGTCCTACATTCTCGTAGTTTCGCCCTTCACCGCGAAAAAAAAGCCCCGTGCGGGGCTTTTTTACATCATGCGGCGTCAGGCGGCATTCGGTGTAAAGCGGTAATACCCATTTTCATCTTTCTCAGAGGAATAAGTTCCCTGGTCAGCAAAACCAGTATTTTTAATTTTTACAAAAATCTCGCCGCCTGTAATCTGATACGCGCTGAGCGTAGATCCTTTTGCAAATTCATTTTTAGCTTTAAACGTTCCGCCCTCAATCTTGATAAGCTTAGTATCCCCACTGGCGTTGCCGCCCAAAATACCTCCACTGCTACCAGTAGCACTGAACATTTCGAAAGATGCTTCGCTGCCCGCGGGAACGGTTATTTGGCCGCCGGTCGACTTTAAAAAAGCACTACTTTGCGAATTCGCACCGATGAACATCCCTCCGTTTATCGTTATCTCTCCGCTCGATGCCGTCACACAGTCGCCCTGCGTCGTAAATGTTCCGCCGTTCACCGTTACGTTTCCGCCCGCACAGGAGACAGGGACGCCGCCCGTGCCTGCATAAGAGAAATTTCCGCCGTTGATTTCGACCGAGCCGGCCGAACACTGAACCAACGCACTTGTATTTTGCCCCTCAAAATTACCATCGTTAATCGTCACGTTTGAATTGTTCTTTACTTCGATACAATAATTCGTCGCATAGAAAGAACCACCGTTAACGATTAAATCGCCGCCGCTCGCCTCTATAGACTTACCGCTTGAAATTTGACAAAACGCTCCGCCGTTGATGACGGTAGTGCCACCCCCCAGATAGAGGGTACCGTTTCCCGTTATCGTTTGTTTTTCCCCGTTATCGATTGTCAGATTGCCGCCTCTATTTGCAATCGGAACATTTGACGAAACGCCATCAAGTATCAGCGTTCCCTTTTTTAATTCTATTTGTTTTCCCAATTCCAGGTTACCGCCGCTCAGCGTAACCTCTGCTTCCTCCGAATTGATTTGGAGGGCACTTGATTTTAAAGTGCTTCCGTTCAGATAAATATTGACTGACTGATTAAGCTGTGACAAATCTACGCTGACCTCGACGCCCGCCGCCAACGCAATCTTCGCCCCGTCCGTCAGCTGATCTGCCGTCAGCTCGGTCACGCCCTTTAAACCTTCCCAAAAAGCCGTCTTTGTGCGGTCCTTGTATTCTGCGGGGAAGAGAACTGTATCGTTTTCGTCACAGTAGAGAACGCGATTGATCTCGCCGTCCCAATAAAAGGAACACCCGCTGACCAGCGGAGTATAATTCTGCGCGTCGTAGCCGGCTTCCTTTAAAATTTCCCATACGGCGGAAATATGATCGGGTGTATCCTCCGACGCGGCGAGCGCGGTATTCATATTGCGCACCGCCTGAAGATCCGCCGATTCATTCGCCCTTCTGACCAAACCGGAAAACGTGGGAATCAGCACCGCCGCCAATATGGCGATGACCGCGATCACGATCACCAGTTCCACGATCGTAAACCCTTTTTTGTTCCGTTTCATCTTTTTTCTCCTTTTCTTTTTATGACGAAAAGTCCCTTAACCCGCCTTTGCCTGCTTTCAGCAGGCAAAAAGGGCATGCCCTTTTCATCCGATATATAGCATTATAGCATAAGATCTCGGCTTATGCAACCTTATTCAGGAAAAAAGTTAAATTTTTCCTCTTTGTTTTATATTCAGTAATAATTTATCCGCCAGACAATTCACTCGTCCGCGTGCGGCGCGACCGTATAGCGGTAGAGATCGCTCTTTTTAACGCCGCGGTCTTTTGCCGCCGCCTTCAAAGCCTCCTTTTTATCCAGCCCCAGCGACAGATAATGCGCGATATGCGCTTCGGGCGACAGGGCGTTCAGCGCGTTTTCGCTCCCCGCACCCTCTACTAAAAGGACGAATTCTCCCCGCGGCTCCTTCGGATATCCCGCGGAAAGACGAAATTCCACCCGTTCCTCGTGCAGCTTCGTGAGCTCGCGCACCGCGACCGCCCGCCGCTCTCCCAGACAGGAAAACAGCGTTTCCACGTCCCGCCGCACGTCGTGCGGCGCGGAATAGAACACGAGCGTCGCCCTGACGTTGCGGTATGCCGCCAAAAGCGCCTCCCGCTCGGCGTTCTTTTCGGGAAGAAACCCCAGAAAGCAGAAGCGATCGGCGTCCAGTCCGCCGAATGCCAGCGCCGTCACGCAGGCGCATGCGCCGGGCAGGACCGTATAGGGTTCTCCCGCCTCGATGAGCATTTTCACCAGCAGATTGCCCGGATCGGAGACGACGGGCATTCCGGCGTCCGTTATTACGGCGACGGTCTTTTCCTCCCGCAAAAGCGCCAGGATCTTTTCCCCGCTCGCCCGCTCGTTGAATTTATGGCAGGAAAGCAGGGGCTTTTTGATTCCCAGATGATTTAGAAGCGCCAGCGAACGGCGGGTATCCTCGCAGGCAATGACGTCCGCGCTTCTCAGCGCCTCTGCCGCGCGGAAGGTAATATCGCCCAGATTGCCGATGGGCGTCGCAACCAGATACAGCATAATTCTCCTTTCAGTTCCGCTCGTTCGTCACCGAAAGCCCGGGCTTTCCGCCCTTGACGCCTTCGATCAGCACGAGATAGCTCTCTTTTTTCCGCCCGCCCGTCAGCAGCATGAGGCGCTTGGGCTCGACGCGGTTTTTTCTCATTTCCGTCAGCACGTCCGTCAGTCGGTCCGCCCGGTGCGCGAGCGCGAAGCGCCCGCCGAACCGGAGGGCGTTGGCGGCGCTCTCCACGAGCTCGGGGAGCGTCAGCGCGATCTCCCAGCGCGCGAGCGCGTCCGAATCCCGCTCGCTGACAAAGCCCCTCTGCCGTTCGCAGTAAGGAGGGTTGGCGGTGATGAGGGAAAACCTCCCCGCAAATTCTCCCCTCGAAAAGTCCTGCACGCGGCGGTTCTCGACCGTAAACCGATCGGAAAAGCCGTTCTCCTTCACCGACCTTGCGGCGAGCGCGGCGAGTTCGGGCTGCAGCTCCACCAGGGTGACGTGCGCGATCTCCGGGTGCAGCAGAAATAAATTCATCCCCACGATCCCCGCGCCCGCGCAGAAATCCGCCGCGATATCCCCCTTTTTCGCGCCGGCAAAGCGCGACAAAAGAACCGCGTCCGAAGTGAAGCGGTAGAGCGCGTCGTCCTGATAGATAAAGTGCGTTCCGTCCAGATATTCCCGCGTAATCATGCGATAAAAAAAAGCGCGCCGCGACGCGGTGCGCTTTGACTTTCCGTCAATTACTCTTCCGAAATCGCTTCGACGGGGCAGCCCGCCGCGCAGGAACCGCAGGAAATGCAGGTATCCGCATCGATCACGTACTGCGTATCCCCTTCGCTGATCGCGCCGACGGGGCAGGTGTCCGCACAAGCGCCGCACATAATGCAGGCATCGCTGATCTTGTAAGCCATAATGATTTCCTCCACTTAAATTACTTCTTTTATTCTAACATAAAATTTCGGATTTGTTAAGGGTTTTAATCCAAAATTTCTTTCAGATCCGCGGGAATTTCCTCTTTTTCCCGTTCCGGGGCGTTCCCCCGCCGGAATTTCACGTCCGAAAGCGGGAAGTCCTTGTACACTTCCTGCCCGTCGCTCCCAACAATCTTCACCTTGACGACCATCGTGAGCATGTTGTTGGAGACGACCGTCCCCTTGCCGTCCGGCGTTTCCACCGTGCTCCCGACCTTGGGCACCTTCTTAAACGCGTCGCTGTAATAGTAGTTTTCGTATTCCAGACAGCACATCAGCCGTCCGCAGAGGCCGCTGATCTTGGACGGATTCAGGGAAAGCCCCTGCGTCTTCGCCATCTTGATGGAAACCTTTTTGAAATCGGACATACATCCCGAACAGCAGCACGCCCGCCCGCAGGGCGCAATGCCGCCCAGCAGTTTGGTTTCGTCGCGGATGCCCACCTGGCGCAGCTCGATGCGGATGTGGAAGGAGGAAGCCAGATCCTTGACCAGCTCCCGGAAATCCACCCTGCCGTCCGCCGTAAAATAAAACACCACCTTTTTCCCGTCGAACGTAAACTCGCATCCGACGAGTTTCATTTTCAGCCCGTGCCTGGCGATTTTTTCGGCGGCGATCTTCATCGCCTCCGGCGTGCGCTCCTCGTTTCTCTTTACGTTTTCCTCATCCCGCCGCGTCGCTTTGCGCACGATGGGCTTTAAGGGCTGAACGACCTCCTCGTCCGGCACTTCTTTCACGCCGAACGCGACCGTTCCGTATTCCATGCCCCGCGCGGTCTCCACGACCACGCCCGAACCCGGCTCGTACGAGCCGTCCGATGGGGCGAAGTAGTAGACCTTCGCGGTGTTTTTGAATTTGACTCCTACAATCTTTGCCATTTATATTTTCCTTCCAAAATCTGAAATAACAGCCATTCGGCCAGCATATTGTCCTGCGCGTTGAAATTTTTACGCACGTACGCCTCGGTAATCGCTTCGGACGCGTGATAAAGCGCGCCCTTCGGATAGCGCCCGAGCGCCCCTTTCGTGCGGGCGAACACGGCTTTGTTCTGCACAAGATCCTCCCGCCCCTCCGCCGCCGCGATCAGGTCGCGGTACGTAAGCTGCAAAACGGACATCAGATCGGCGAGCGATTCCTTTGCGACCAGTCCGGAAAAGGTCAGAACGTCCGCGCTCGAGTCCATTTCCGTGACGATGCGCACTGCCAGATCGGTCACTTCGGCGAGCTTTTGGTCGCCGTACAGCGTCTCCGCCCTGCCGAGCGTGCCGTCCCCGTTCATAACGGCGGCCGTCAGCTTTTCCCGGTCGGGGAAATCCCCTTCCATCGCCGAAAGAAGCGCCTCATCCGGAAACGCCGGGATCTCCAGCTTCCGGACGCGCGACTTCACCGTCGGCAGCAGCCCGTATTCGGACACCGCCCCCATGAGAATGTGGACGTTGGCGGGCGGCTCTTCCAGCGTCTTCAGCAGTTTGTTCTGCGCCGCGGGCGTCATGTTCTCCGCCCCCGCCAGCACGTACAACTTTTTATCCCCTTCAAAGGGCTTGATATAGCTGTCCTCCACCAGAAAGTCGATGTCTTCCGTCTTGATTTTATCCCCTTCTTCCGCAGGAAATACGGTCATATCCGCATATTTTTCCCGCCCGACGAGCGAGCAGATGCGGCAGGTTCCGCATCCGTTTGCGGGGCAGAGCAAAAGGGCGGCGAACAGATCGAGATACCGCCGCAAATACAGCCCGTCCTGACAGACGACGAGATAGGCGTGGGAGAGCCTCCCCGCGGCCTTGTCCCGCGCCGCGATCTTATATGCGGCGGTGTTTTTCACGAGCGATTCGTAGATCATGCCAGAATTCCCCTCCCGACGAGCGCATCGACGATTTTGCGGTGCGTTTCCTCCCGGCTCCCGCTGCAGTCGATGGGAACGATGCGGCCGGGCGCTTCCTTCAGAACCGCGAGATAGCCCTCGTAGACCCGCTCGTGAAAAGCGCGCCCGGCGAGCTCGACGCGGTCCGCCTGATCGGCGCCGCCCTTGCGCCGGAATGCCAGCGCGGGCGGAAGATCCAGAAAGATCGTCGTATCCGGCAGATATTGCAGAGCGAATGCGTTGATCTTCCGCACATAATCCATGCCCAGGCCGCGCGCATGCGCCTGGTACGCGTAGGAGGAATCCAGATAGCGGTCGCAGATCACCAGCTTTCCCCGTTCCAGATTGGGGATCACCGTATCGTGCAGGTGCTGTGCGCGCGCCGCGGCGTAAAGGAGCGCCTCGCAGACGTCCGTCATCTCCGCATTCTCCCGCGCGAGGATGACGCGCCTGATCTCTTCGGCGACGGGCGAACCGCCCGGTTCGCGCGTCAGCACGTAATCGACGCCCGTCTTTTTCAGATGTTGTTCGAGCAGGGCGATCTGGCGGGACTTCCCCGCGCCTTCGCACCCTTCAAACGTGACGAATTTACCCTTCATTCTTTTCCTTTACGACCTTGATCTTTCCGTCCGCGACGCCGAATGCGCCCGAGGCGTACTTTAAAAACGAAATCATCTCCTCCGTGATCTCTTCGCCCGCGATCACCGTCGGCACGCAGGGCGGAAAGGAGCCCGCGTTCGCCGCGGCGACTCTGCCGACCGCCTGCTCGAGGGGAACGCGCTCGCTCCTGCCGCGCTTCACCGCCTGCAGATAGGGGATCTTGCGCTTGCCGCTCGACGCAAAAGCGCGGGCGCGGTAAGTATCTTTCAAAGAGCGCTTTTTCGCGATGCGGGAGAGCGCTCCCTCCAGCACGTGCAGTTCCTTGACGTTGTAATACGGGGAGAGCATGAACACGAGATACCGCCCGTCGTTCATCTCGATAAAGATATCGTGCCACTTCAGATAGTCTTCCGCGCGGTAGGGAGAGATATTCACGCTCTTGAAATCGACGACCAGCTTTAAGGGATCGTCGTTCTGCAAAAACTTATAGCCCGCATTGGAGAGGCGCTGCTTCATCAGGATGAGTTCTTCCCGCAGCTTCATGAAAGCCTCCCTGCCGCTCTCGTTCATGTACTTTTCCGCATATTCGGCGGAAGCCATGATGGGATAGCTCGGGCTGGTGGTGCGGAAGCGGTTGACGCTGTCCTCCGCGTCTTCGAGATAAGCGGTGTTCCCTACGTTCAGAATCGCCGCCTGCGTGAGCGCCGGCATGGTCTTATGCACGCCGTCCACCCAGAGATCCGCATACTCGCCCGCATAGACGCAGTTGCGGTCATAGCGGAAATGCCCGCCGTGCGCGCCGTCGATTAAAAGCACCTTCTTCGCGCGCTTCACCGCTTCGGCGACCTTTTTCAGATCGAACGCCACGCCGTAGTAATCGGGATAGGTCAGAAGCACGCCGATCGCGTCTGGGTGTTCCTCCAGCGTCTTTTCCACGTCGTCCGCGGACGGAGGCACCATCACGCCCTCGATGACGTTCTGATTGAGCACCACCGGTTCGATCTTCATCACCTCGCAGGCGTTGAACACGCTCTTGTGCGCGTTGCGGTTGACGATGATCTTTTTCCCCTTGTGCGCCACGGCAAAGAGCATCGCGTAGATGCCGCACGTAGAGCCGTCCGTCAGAAAGAAACTCCGCTGCGCGCCCAGACGCGCGGCGACGTCATTTTCCGCAAGGCGGATGACGCCGGTGGGATCCTGCAGGTTATCCGAAAAATACAGTTCCGTGATATCCAGCCGCGCGCCCTTAAACAGGCGGGTAAAGCGGGCGTCTCCCTTGTGCCCCGGCATGTGAAAGCGATGCGGGAACTTGCGGGCGTATTCCTTCAGTACCGATAACAGATGTAGCTTATCCATAATTCCCCCGCTTAATCCAAAAGCGTGCTGTACGTCCTTACGATATAGTTGAGAAAGGAGATCGCCTCAAACTGCAGATCGGGCTGATATTCCAGGTAATTGTAGAGCGTGAGGACGACGTGCTCCGCGCTGGGCGATTCGGAGGTATCCTCCGACAGCCAGAACATGGAGGAAATGCTCTCCTTGTCCCCGCGGTTCTGCGCGAGATAGCCGAGATTCAGTCCGTACGGTTTTTCCTGCCCGATGTCGTCCCTGGAGGCTTCCCCCAGATAATACCGATAGGTGTTGCGCGCGTAAGTGACGAAGAGACCCTCGTGATTTTCAAGGAGCCTGCGGAAATCGGCAGCCTCTTCTTTCAGGCGGGCAATCCGCCCGATCTCCTGCTGCACGCCCTCTGTTCTCGCCTCTTCCTTGCGGTAGCGGTTGTCCTTTTTCATGCGCTCGTTAAAATGCGCTTCCACTTCGCTCTCGATCAGCGTATCGCCGTCGTAAAAGCGCGCGAGATAGCTCTCCGCATCCGCAAGGAGCGCTTCCATGTCGTACATGGGATAGCCGTCCACGAACGCCATAAAATTGCTGACTTCCACCTCCGTTTCCTTGCCGTCGACGGTGACCGTGTCTTTCACCGGCTTGCTGTCGATGACCATGACGTCCCCCTCGTGGGTGGACGCGCGCGCCTGCAGAATCTGCGCGCCGTACTTTTCGTCCAGCGCTTCCGTCCCCACGCCGCCGATCACGTCGTAGGAAAAAACGTTTTTCTCCTCGAGGTCGTCCGCCAGTTCGCCCGACTTGCTCGCGCTGACCGTGTAATAATACTGAATATTGAACGTCTGCCCCGCCGACAGCCGGACGCCTGCCATGGTATAGATCAGCGACCACGCCACGCACGCGACGACGACCACCACCAGAATGAAGATCCAGTCGTACGACAGCATGTTGGACAGCCGGCGCTTGGTAATTTTATTGTCCATATCGATCCTGTTTTTTCATCGGTTTCATCGTGGGGAACAAGATGACATCGCGGATGGACGCACTGTCCGTCAGCAGCATCACCAGGCGGTCTACGCCCAGTCCCAGGCCGCCCGTCGGGGGCATGCCGTATTCCAGAGCGGTGACGAAATCCTCGTCCACCTCCGCGTTCGCGCCCTGCGCGCGCTTGGCGTTCACCTGCTTCACGAAGCGTTCCCGCTGGTCAATGGGGTCGTTCAGCTCCGAAAAGGCGTTCCCCATCTCCCGCGCGTAGATGAAATACTCGAACCGCTCGGTAAACGCGGGATTGTCCTTTTTGCGCTTGGCGAGCGGCGAATTTTCCACCGGATAGTCATAGATAATCGTGGGCTGAATGAGCTTGTCCTCCACGAACGCGTCGAAAAACGCGATCAGAACATGCCCCTTGGTGGCGTTCTTTCCCTCGTCCACCGCTACGCCGCGCGCGGCGGCGCAGGCGCGGGCATCCTCGTCCGTCGCCCAGTCGTTATAGTCCACGCCGGCGTATTTTTTCACCGCCTCCGCCATGGTGAGGCGCTCCCAGGGACGGCCGATCGCAATTTCCACGCCCTGATAGGTCACCGTATCCGTCCCGCAGACTTTCCGCGCGACCTCGCGGTACATGTTCTCGATGAGATCCATCATGTCGCGGTAATCGCTGTATGCCTGATACATCTCGATGGTGGTAAACTCGGGATTATGAGAGGTATCCATTCCCTCGTTGCGGAAAATCCGCCCCACCTCGTACACCTTGTCGAAGCCGCCCACGATCAGGCGCTTTAAATAGAGCTCCGTCTCGATGCGCAGGTACATATCGATGTCCAGCGCGTTGTGGTGCGTCTTGAACGGCCGCGCCGCCGCGCCGATCTCCAGCGTATGCAGAACCGGCGTATCCACCTCGAGATAGCCGAGGCGGTCCAGATATTCGCGGATAGCGGAAATGATGCGCGAGCGCGCGACGAACGTCTTTTTCACCTCCGGATTTGCGATCAGGTCGACGTACCGCTGGCGGTAGCGCATATCCTGATTGGTCAGCCCGTGGTACTTTTCGGGGAGCGGCAGCAGGGATTTGGAGAGGAGTTCCAGCGCGGTCACGTGGACGGAGGTCTCTCCCGTGCGCGTTTTGAACACGAAGCCGGTCGCCCCCACGATGTCGCCGATATCGTAGTCTTTGAACGCCTCGAAGGCTTCCCCCAGATCGTCCAGCTTTAAATAGAGCTGAATCTGCCCCGCACCGTCCAGAATGTGCGCGAAAGCGGCCTTCCCCATCAGCCGGCGGGATAAAATCCTGCCCGCGACGGATACCGTCTGGCCTTCCAGCGCTTCGTAACGGTTGAGAATGTCCGCTGAACAGTGCGTGCGGGGAAACTTTACTTTTTCATAGGGATTTTTCCCCTCCGCAATCAGGCGGTCCAGCTTTTCGCGGCGGATTTTTACGATCTCGTTATAATCGGGCTCTTCCTGCGGCAGCGCCGGATTCGCCCCGTTCTTTCTTTCTTCAGCCATAAAAAACCCCTTACAGAATCTTCTTGACGACCATCACGGATTCGCCCGCGGGCACCTGAACGGTGACCCGTTCCCCTACCTTTCTGCCGAGCAGCGCGTTGCCCACCGGCGATTCGTTGGAGATGCGGTTGGCGTCCACGTCCGCCTCGGTGGTGCCGACGATCTCGAAGACCATGTTCTCGCCGTACGTCTCGTCAAAAATCTCCACCTTGCTGCCGATCGAGACGACGCCCTTCTTGATCTCGCTGTCCTTGATGACCTTGGCGTGCTTCAACTTCTCTTCGATCTCGAGGATTTCGCCCTCGATCATCGCCTGCTCGTTTTTCGCCGCGTCGTATTCCGCGTTCTCGGATAAGTCCCCGAATTCGCGCGCGACCTTGATGCGCTCGGTGATCTCCGCGCGCTTTTCCACTTTGAGATATTCCAGCCGTTTCTCGAGTTCTTCCAAACCCTCTCTGGTTAAAATGACTTCTTCCGCCATGATATCCTCCGTTCGGCGCAGACTGCGCCTATTTTCGCTATTTTAATATTATAACCGAACCGCCGCCGTTTGTCAACTTTATGGGCGAATCTGCGGAAAAATCGGGCGAAACGGGCGCTAATGTGAAAAAATTACAAATTTTTTGGAATTTTTTTCAAATAACGGTTGACAAACGAAAAAAATATGGTATAATGCTATTGTAGTAAAGATTTTCCGAAATTTTTATTTCTCTGAATAATATATGGACAAATCCCGCGCAGATTTGCGCGGGATTTGTCTTTTAAAATGTTTTTCCCCGCCTTTCGGCGGGGAAAAGGTTCAGTCGTGCTTTTCTTTGAAGCTGCCGCAGCAAGTGCATTCCTTGCAGCCGCAGGTTACCTTGATGGTATCCAGCGTACAATTGCAGCCCTGCGCGTTATAGCAGCATTTCTGTACGTCGCAGCGGATCGCATTGTTCTTTTCCATTCCATTGCCTCCTTTTGACATTCATACCACGATTATGCGCTTTTTTCCGAAAAGTATTCAAACCATTGACTTTTCGGCGGAAAAATAATATAATACTTTCATTATGAAGGTAATATTGTTAAAAGATGTAAAAGGAACGGGAAAAAAGGGCGACCTCGTCGAGGCGAAAGACGGATTCGCCCAGAACTTTCTGATCAAAAAAGGCTTGGCGGAAGCCGCGACGCCGCAGAAAATAAACGACAACAAAATGAAGCAGGACGCGCTCGCCTTCCACATCGCCGAACAGAAGCGGCTGAACCGCGAACTGGGCGACCGGATGAACGGGCGGACGGTGCTCGTCAGGGTCAAGCTGGGCGAAAACGGAAAATTTTTCGGCAGCGTGACCAACAAGGAAATCGCGGATGCGCTCGAAGCGGAAGGGCTCGCGGTCGACAAGAAAAAGATCGTGCTGCCCTCTCCCATCAAGACGGCGGGAGAGCACCAGGTATTCGTTAAAATTTCAGCGGAAGTAACCGCCAAAATCACTGTAAAAGTAGAGAGTATATAATGGAAGAAAATAAAAATTTCCACGGGGAGGAAGAACAGCTCCGAATGGAACTGCCCGAAGCGATCGCGCAGGAAGTGCCTACGGCGGAAGCCTCCCCCGAAGAGGAAATTTTGCCGCCGGCCGCGGAAGGAGAACAGTTTTCCATCCGCATCCCCGAACCCCCTCTCCGAAAAAAGAAGGGAAAAGCGCACTATATTTGGACGACGCTCTTTATCCTGATGAACGTAGCGGTGCTTCTCTTCACCGCGATTTCCGATTTCGGCGGGAGCAAAGAGCCGCCCGATTCGCTGACGGCGATCGGGGTCATCAGCAAAAACTGGTACTATATCATATTTGCCGTCATCGCGTTCGCGGTGGGAATTCTGCTGGAGGTGGGGAAACTCTCCTTCATGACCAAGCGAACGACGGGGAAAGGGCGCTTTAAGCTCTGTGTGCAGACGGTTCTGCTGGGGAAGTATTACGACAACATCACGCCGCTCGCCTCCGGCGGACAGCCCTTCCAGATCTACCACCTCTCCAAAAACGGCGTGGAGACGGGAAAGGCGACTTCCGTCATCATCTCCTCTTTTTTCCTCAATCAGCTGACCTTTATCATTCTCTGTCTCGCTGCGGTCATTCTGGACGCGACGGGCGTTTTGAGCTGTTCGGCGGAGATCTTTCAGGAAGGCTCCGCGATGCGCACGAATTTTCAGATTCTCAGGATCTTCTCCTATATCGGCATCGCGCTGGGCTCCTTCCTCCCGCTCACCGTCCTCCTGTTCTTCGCGTTTCCGCGCACCAGCCTGGGGATGCTGAAGGGAGGCATAAAGGTTCTGCACAAGCTGCACCTCGTCAAAAACCCCGCGCTGACCAATATGAAGGTCTTCCGCACCATCGTGCAGTCCTCCAGGAGCATCAAGCAGATCGCAAAGAGCTTCTGGACGCTGTTTTTAAGCGTTCTCTTCTCCGTCGCGCTGAACTGCGCGGCCTGCTCGGTGACGTATTTCACGCTGCGCTTTTTCGGCTACGATATCCCCGCGAACGGAATCAAAGAGTGGCTCCTGATCTCTCAGCTTCACCTCTTTATTTCCTCCGCGGTCTCCCTCGTCCCCACGCCCGGCACTTCCGGCGCGGCGGATCTGACGTTCTACGGCGCCTTCAACGAGCTGATTCTCGTCCCGGGGCTCTCCTTTACGGCGATGATCACCTGGCGCTTTCTGAGCTATTATTCCTACATCATCATCGGGCTTCTGACCCTGCTTTATCTTTCGGTGAAAAAGAAGAAACTCTCCGTCTGACCGTCAGGTGAAAAGCACGACCTGTCTTCCGACAGAACAACAGCCCCCGGCCGTTCGCCGGGGGCTGTTTCAGATCGCGCCTTTTCTGTCATTCAGTAATTTGTTTTATGCTTCCCGGTTTGCCTCGACGAGCGCCTGTTTCCGCTCTTCGAGCGCACGCTTCACTGCTTCGATCTCCTCTCCGTGCGCCTCCTCGAACCGCTCGAACGCGCCGTCTTTTGCGGCGTTCATTTTATCCTGTATGCTTTCCGCCTGCTCGCGCAGCTGAGAGGCGATTTCCTCCGGAAGTTCCGCTTCCAGCGCGGTCAACCCCTCTTCCGCCTTTTTCATCGCGGAGATCACGCCTTCCAGCGCCTTGTCTGCCAGCGCCGCGCTGGCGGAGAGCGCTTTTTCGGCGGCTTCATAGGCCGCTTCCTTCGCGGCAAGCACGATCATCGCCGCGTCTTTCTCCATTCCCTCCTCCATCTGCGCGACGAGGTTCTTCTGTTTCAGCAGGGCGGTTTTTGCGTCCCGCAGCTCGTTCATCGCGCGCTGATAGGCAGAATCCTGGGAAGCGAACGCGTCGAAGCGCGCCTCCTCCACCGCGGCGATCGCCTTGCGGTACCCTTCCAGCAGTTCCGAATAGGAAGATTTGATCGACTGATAAGCGGCGTCCATGCCGTCGATGATCTCAGCGGTCGCCTCTTTCTGTGCAAATGTGAATTCATATTCCTTCGCGGCGAGATACGCCTGCCTGAGTTCCTCCGTCAGCAGTTCCGCCGTCTCGATCCGCGCCGCTTTGAGCGCGTTCAAAAGCTCCGTTTCGCTCATCGCCGAGACCGCTTCTTCCGTCAGTGTGGGATCCGCCGCCAGCACCATGGCGCGCAGCGCATCCAGTTTCAGCGCTTCTCCCCGTTCGACCGCGGCGGCGATGCCGGAGTCCTCCAGAAATCCGTTCACCGCGGATTCTATTTTGCGGTAAGCCTCGTCCGCCGCGGCGGCGTCTCCCGTGAGAGAGACCGTCACGCCGTTTTCATCCGCGTTCAGTTCTCCCTTGACGAGATATCCCGTCTCCGCCGAGATGGAAACCACCATGCGGACGGCTTCCTCCGCCGTCTTGCCGACAAACGCCTCTCCCGCAATGAGGATTGCGCCGTCGTCGTTCAAAGCGGCGACGCTCAGCACGCGATTTTCTTCGTCCAGAATAAACTCCACGCTGGGATTGATATCCACCGTCATGCGGAGAGCCGCATCCTCCTCTTTCGGTCCGCAGCCCGCCAGCGCGCCGGCGCCGACCGCCATCGCCGCGCTCAGAACCAGCGCGGCAGCCCTTTGCAACATCTTCATACCCGTTACCTCCTTTGGGTTGGTTTCACATATTAAACAACCGAGGCCGACGTTTTATTGTAAGAATTCCAATAATTTTCCAGAGATCCGAATTTTTCCGCGATCGCGGCTATTTTTTCTTCGTAGGTTTCGCGCGCGATCGGCTCGCGTTCCCGCTCGGCATCGGCGCGGTTGCCCTCTTTTGCCAGCGCGCCTTCCCGCTCGAGCATCACCACGCTCTGCGCGGCGAATTTCTGCGGCGTATCCGGCGGCGCGGAAACGCATGCGTCAAACAGCCCGTTCACGCGCGTCTCCATCGCCTCGTCCCCGCCGATCAGCGGTTCCAGCAGACCGGGATCCAGCCATTCGTCCAGCTTTTCCGCCATGCTGTTAAAGGAATCCAGCCCCTCGCGCAGCGCCGTCAGGTCCAGCGCGCTGTACCAGGCGTTCAGAATCCCGAACACGGCGGAAGAGGAGAGCTGCTGCAAAAAGACCGTTTCATACTGCAGTATCAGCGTGTCCGCCCGCGCCATGAGCTGCTGAAAAGCAGGCGAGAAATCCGCCGGATCGCACCGCTCCTTCACCGTCCAGTACGAAAGCGCGATGGGGATCGGAAGCGCCTGCCCGGGATTATCGGGATGGGCGGCGACCGCGTCCGCCGCAACCTCGATTTCCGCCAGCGCCGTCTTTTTGGCGCTCGAAACGTCGTAAATATAATCGGTTATCGCGCGCGTGTACCGCAGAAAGGAAAACCGGTATTCGCTCTCGATCTCGCTCGCGGGCGTGTTGCGGGCGGCGTCTTCCGCCAGCGTAACCGCCCGGTCGGAGAGCGCTTTTACCGTCTCGCCCGCCGTCTTTCCCGCGCCGAACGCGGAGAGCTCCTCCGTCCCCGCCAGCACGGGCGCAAATACGCCCTTGCTGCAAAAATGCGCCACGAGCGCCTCTTCCAGTTCCCTTCCCGTCTCCTCCGCAAACGCGGGCGAATCGCCGGCGACCGTCAGCCGCATCGGCTGATCTTCACCGAGGTAGCCCATGGAAAACGCCCGGTCCGCCACGGCGACCGCGGCCTCAGCGGCGGGTCTGCCCGCGAGCGAAAGCGTAAAGGCGCTGTCCGCCAGCAAAACGTCTCCGTCCGCATTCATGCTGTAAACGCCCGTCACACAGTCGGATTCGTCTGTCAGAATACGCACGGACGGGTTCATCTCCATCAAAATAATGCTGCCCGTCTTGACGACGGCCGGGCGCCCCGCCCAGACGGCGAGCGGAATCAACACGGCGAGCGCCGCGCAGGAAGCCGCGAGCGCCGCCCAGCGCAAACGGGGCCGCCTGCGCGCGGAGGGTTCTTCCGGCGCAAATTCGGAGGGCATGCGCTCTACGACGCGGCCCAATTCTCGATTCAGTTTCCGCTTTAAGAAAAACCGGTTCATTCCGTCTCCTCCTTGAGAAATTTTTTCAGCTTGGCGATCGCGTCCTTGTACTTGGAAGTCACCGTGCCGAGGGGCAATCCGAGCTGTTCGGCGATCTCCCTGTGCTTAAAGCCCCAGAGCACGTGCAGCAGGACGATATCCCGCTCCCGTTCGTTCAGCGCCCGCTCCAGCGCCTCGAAAGCGCTGGTTTCCGCCCGCTCGCCGCGCAGAATCCGCTCGAATTCCTCCTCGGGCAGGTACGCCTCGCGCCGTTCCCGCTTCAGGTCGTTCAGCGCCGTGTTCTTGGCGATCTGCAGAAGCCAGGCGCGCGCATCCGTCCCCGGGCGGTACGACGCGACGTTCTTCAACGCCTTGAGATAAACGTCCTGCGTGGCGTCTTCCGTCCGGTGGTACGCGCGGTAATATCCGTACAGAAAGGCGAACACCCCTCTGGCGGTTTCGGCGTAAAAGCGGGAAAAAGCCCCTTTATCTCCCTTTTGCGTCCGCACCAGACATTCGTCCAGTTTTTTACGATCCAAACTTCTCTCCTCACATGCGATGTTCTCTTTCCCGTATATTAAACAATCGCGCGCTGCATTTTATTGGGCGCGGCCGGTATTTTGGCCTGCCTGTTTTGTATTATAGCACGATTGCCCGCCGCGGTCAACCCCGGCGGGCGGTTCCGGCGGAGAAAGTAAGGCTCCGCGATTGAGCGGAGCCCCTTCAGCGCTTCAAAAGCATGCCTGTTTTTCGTTCGTACTCGGCTGCGCTCAATTCTCCCCTGAAAAAAAGCTCCTGTATTTCCTCGCACTGATCGACGGCGTCGTCCAGACAGGCAAGGCGGTCTTCCCGCGAGAGAAGAAAATACCCCTCTTTTAATACGAGTCGTTTTTCCGCATTTTTCATATACTCGTCCTCTGAAAAGACGCCGACTCTCCGCAAATTGCGCATTCTTCTGAGGTGTTCGATCGCGTCATACGTCTCCCGCAGAGAAAAAACGGCCTTTTTCTCCCCTTCTGCCGCCTTTGCCGACGGCGATCCCGCGGGCACGGACGCTTTGCAGAGCTGATTGCGGATCCGCTTGACGTCTCCGAAAAAGGTGAATAACACATCGTAAAAGAGCCAGCCGAGTCAGCAAAACGGCGGGGTGAGAATGGCGGACAGCAGACAAATCGGATGAACCAGAATCGCCAGAATCACCCCGGCGAGAAAGCTCCCGACGCTGCAGACCCAAGTCAGGATATAACAGAACATACGGGTAAATTTCAACGAAAAATCCACACTGTAAAACATTTTATAGTCCTCCCTTTTTGATTTTTTTCGTCGCCCGGGAACGAAGGCTTTTTCCGCGCGCCTGCGCGGAAAAAGAAACGGGATCCCGTTTCCAGACTTTTTTCTATTATAACAAAAAAAATTTCCATAATTCAATCAAATTCGAAAAATTTTTCTGAATTCTCCCCCAAAAAGGTCTCCTTTTTTGCAAAAGACCGCCCGCGGCGCTGCCGCGGGTGGTCTTGAACGATCTGTGTCCGTTTAATTCAGATTTTTCTTGAGGGTTTCCAGCTGCCGGTAAAGCTCTTCGGGAACGCGGGTCAGCTCTCCGTAGAACTGCTCGATCCCCGCGGCTTCTTCCTTCCACATATCGCGATCGACAGTGAGAAGCTCGCGGACGGTTTCGGTCGTCACGCCGTCCAGTCCCTCGACGTTGATATCCTCCGCCTCGGGCACATAGCCGATGGGCGTTTCCACCGCATCTACCTTGCCCTCGCAGCGGGCGATAATCCACTCCAGCACGCGCAGATTGTCGCCGAAGCCCGGCCAGATAAAGTGCCCCTCGTCGTCCGTGCGGAACCAGTTGACGTTGAAAATCAGCGGCTTATGCGCTGTCTTTTCCCCCATTTCAAGCCAATGCGCGAAGTAGTCGCCCATATTGTAGCCGACAAACGGGCGCATCGCCATCGGATCGCGCCTTACGACGCCCACCTTTCCGGTCGCGGCGGCAGTCGTCTCGCTCGCCATAATCGAGCCCACGAAGACGCCGTTGTTCCAGTCCCTGGACTGATAGACCAGCGGGGCGGTCTTCGCGCGGCGGCCGCCGAAGACGATTGCGGACAGAGGGACGCCCATGGGCGCCTCGAACTCGGAAGAGAGGCAGGGGCAGTTTTTGGTCGGCGCGGTGAAACGGCTGTTGGGATGCGCGCCCTTGACGGGCTTGCCCTCCGCATCCGTCATGCCCGCATGCCAGGGATTGCCCTTCCAGTCGACGGCGTTGGCGGGAGCCTCTTCTCCCATTCCCTCCCACCAGACGGTGTTATTGTCCAGATTGTGCACGACGTTGGTGAAGATCGTCCCCTTCTTCGTGGATAAAAGCGCGTTGGGGTTGGACTTCATGCTCGTTCCGGGGGCGACGCCGAAAAAGCCGTTTTCGGGATTCAGCGCCCACAGCCGGCCGTCCTCGCCGACGCGGATCCAGGCGATATCGTCCCCCACGCACCACACTTTATAGCCCTTTTTGCGGTAGAGTTCGGGCGGGATCAGCATGGCGAGGTTGGTCTTTCCGCAGGCGGACGGGAACGCCGCCGCGATGTACCTGATCTCTCCTTTCGGGTTTTCGATGCCGAGGATCAGCATGTGCTCCGCCATCCAGCCCTCGTTCTTGCCGAGATAGGAAGCGATGCGGAGCGCAAAGCACTTTTTGCCGAGCAGAACGTTGCCGCCGTAGCCGGAGTTGATGGACATGATCGTGTCGTCCTCCGGGAAGTGGCAGATATAGCGCTTGCTTTCGTCGATATCCGCCTTGGCGTGCAGTCCCTTGACGAAGTCGCCGTCCCCCAGCGTATCCAGGACGTTCTGTCCCACGCGGGTCATGATCGCCATATTCAAAACGACGTAAATGGAATCGGTCAGCTCGATGCCGATCTTGGAAAAGGGCGAACCGACCGGCCCCATGGAGTAGGGAATGACGTACATGGTTCTCCCCTTCATCGCGCCGCGGTAGAGATCTTTCAGCATCGCGTAGGCTTCGTCCGAATCCATCCAGTTGTTGATGGGGCTGGAAGAATCCCTGTCTTTCGTGCAGATAAACGTGCGGTCCTCCACGCGCGCGACGTCGTTGACCGCCGTGCGGTGCAGATAACATCCGGGGAGAAGTTCCTCGTTCAGTTTGATGAGTTCGCCCGTGGCGACGGCTTCCGCGCGCAGCGCGTCCAGCTGCGCCTCGCTCCCGTCGATCCAGACGATCTGGTTCGGCTGACAGAGATTTTTGCTTTCTTCCACAAAAGCGAGTACCTTTTTGTTGCTTGTCATAAAACCGTTCTCCTTATTTATTTCCCTCCGAGCTCTCGTCCGAGGGGGATATTTGCCTTTTTTACGGCGGCGAATAAATCGCTGCCGCCGGTTTTTCGGACGGAAAACCGGAAAATACGTCAGAGCAAACGATCAGAATCAAAAAAATTCATCTTCTGCCTCATTATATAGTTTAATCATTTCAGCGTCAATTGTCAACGATTTTCCCCTTCTCTCCCGGCCTTTTCGACAAAAGGGACAAAAAGTTGAGAAAATGCGTCATATTTTTCCGCCGATCCTCCCTTATAATAGACTGAGAGGTCTGAAAATAAGATGGCGTTTTATAAGAAAATTCTCGTATTAAAGCAAGTCGCCGCCGGGTTTTCCACCGACGGAAAAAACGTATCCGGCATCGCCCGCGTGGAAGCGGACGGGAGGGAAGCGACGTTATATCTCACCCTTCTGAACCTCGCCTCCGCCGCGGAAGGCGATTACGGCGCGTATCTCGTCAACCGCGAGGGCGCGGTTTTCCCGTTCTCGACGGGGAAAAATCCCGTCAGCTTTTCAGAGCGGATCACGCCCTATCCCGATCTCTCGGGCGGGTTCGCCTGCGAAATCGCGCACCGCAGAAACGGCGCGCTCACACCCGTCGCCTACCATGCGACCGCGGAGTTCCCCCTCCCCTTTGACCGCGTGAAAAAGCGGATCGAGGAGAGCGAGCAGCGCCCCGCGCCCGCAGAAAATACGCCCGAACCGCCGCAGGAACAGGTGCCGGATCCGCCGCGGGAAGCGTACGAGGACGAGGTGGTGGCGACCGAAAATTATTACCGGAAGGAGGACGTCGACCCGCTGCGGCTGACGCTGATCGAAGATGAACAGAACCTACATAGCGAGACTGTCGGGGAGACTGCGCCGCGCGCGGATCCGCCGGAATGCGAAGAAACGGACGCGCAGCCTGATCCTGATGAAACGGACGCTTTCCGTCGCACACAGACAAAAACTCCGGGACACGGATACTACCAGACCGTGCGAAACGAACTGGAAGGGCTCTTCTCCAAATATCCCGCCGAAGAGCTCCTCGAGCGAAGCGTCGAAGGAAGCCGCTTCGTCAAAGTGAATTACGCGGAAGGCAAATACTACACGGTCGGGCTGATCCGTCTGGACGGGCTTCCCCGCTATATCTGCTACGGCGTGCCGGGGAAATATTCCCTGCACCCGCCGAAGGAACTGGCGGGATATTGCAGCTTTCTTCCCCTTTCTCTGTTCGATCTCAAGGGCGACGGCTACTGGATGCTCTATCAGGATGCGGATACGGGCGACGCCGTCAAGATGAATTACGTCGAATAAAAAGAAGAAAAAAGCGCAGCCGGATGCAACCCGGAAAGGAAAAAAAGGACGCTATCGGGAAAAGATAACGTCCTTTTTTTGTTCCATATAAAACAGCTTTCGCTCCGCGCTTTTCTGTTCCGCCCGCTTCAAAGGCGCAGATAATTTTTCGCATCGCTGCCGGAGAAAAACAAAATACGCGCTTTTTTGCAAAATCCGCGTCAAACGCTTTTCGTTTTTTCCGCTTGCTGTTATAATAAAAAGAAAACGCCGGGCGGCGCGCTTTTTTCCGCCCGGGAGGAATTTCATGAAAAAAAATTCGCTGAACGTCATCAACACCCTGCTCGAGCGCTATCCCGCGCTCGCACCCTGCGGGGAAGAGATTCTCCGCGCCGCCGACAACGTCATCGAGACATACCGCAGGGGCGGGAAGCTGCTGCTCTGCGGCAACGGCGGCAGCGCGGCGGACGCCGAGCACATCGCGGGAGAACTGGGAAAGCGCTTTTTAAAGCCCCGTCCGCTCGATCCCGCCTATCGGGAAGCGCTCTCCGCGTACGGCGCGGTCGGGGAGGAACTGTGCGGCGCGCTGGAGCGCGGCCTGCCGGCGATCGCGCTGACGGGACACATCAGCCTCTCCACCGCCTTTGCAAACGACAAAAACCCCCTCATGAACTTCGCGCAGCAGGTAAGCGTATTCGGCGCGCCCGGCGACGCGCTGATTGCGATTTCCACTTCGGGCAATGCGAAAAACTGCCTGTACGCCGCCGTAGCGGCGAAAGCGAAGGGGATGTCCGTCATTCTGCTGAGCGGAAAGCAGGGCGGGATCATCAGACCGTATGCGGATACGGCGGTCGTCGTGCCGGAAACCGAAACCTATAAGATACAGGAACTGCACCTCCCGATCTATCACGCGCTCTGCGCCGCGGCGGAAGAGGAATTCTTCGGATAGCCCTTTTTTATCCGGAAATCCGCCCTGCCCTTTCCCGCACGGAAAGCGCAATGCGGGATGCGGCAAAAACGCAAAACGAGAATCACGTTTCGTTAAACTGCAACGTCCCCGCGGCGCACACAATGCGCCGCGGGGACGTAATTCTTTTTATCCTTTTCCTCTGTCAGATATCAAGTTCTGTCAGGCGTTCAGATCAACAGCGTGCCTTCTGTCCCTTCGACGACCTTGAAGAGTTCTACCTGCTTTCCGGTCGCCGCGTCGATATACACGTAATAGGTCGCCCCTTCGTATTCTCCCGCAAATTCATACGCCAGCACCTCGGAAGAATTTCCGATGGGGATCAGCGTTAAGCGGGACGTAATGACGTCGATATCGGCGTTGATTTTTGCGCGCGCCTCTTCCGCCGTCAGCGCGGGCGCGGGGATGGAGCGCTCCGTATGATTGAGGTAATAGGAGCTCGCCTCCATGCCCGTCACCAGCCCGCGCTCTTCGCAGACCTTCACCTTCACGAGATCGGAATAGACGATTACGTCTTCCGCTTCATAGGCGAAGTTAATGGTGGCCACCGTACCGCTCTCGTTGGACCAGACGGGGCGCATCCCCTCTATTCCGATCGAGCGCAGGAACGTCACCGCGATCTCCACGCACGAATCGAGGTCGAAATTGGTCGCTTCGCAGTTCATGTTGGAGTCGAACATCAAAAGTTTGCCGCCCTTCTTGGAGATCTGCGCATAAATCGCGCTGCCGTCCGCCGCCATGCCTTCCGCATTGTAGACGGGGAACTGTCCCGCCGTCTCGCCGACGATCATGCCGTCCGCCACGTGATAAGCGGCGAAATACTTGTTGAACAGGTCGAGCGCGGTCGTCTCGTCGATCTCCTCGCCCGTCAGGCCCTTCGGCTCCCGCTCGCTGAGTCCGTCCGAAAACGGGCCGTCGTAGATCAGTTCGGGGAAATTGACGGACATATTCTCCAGCTCGGTGAAACCGTCGTACATAAAGTTGCCCTCGCCGGCATCTTTCAGCGAACTGAAATCGAAATCGTCGCCCATCTGCCTGGACATCTCGGCAAGACTCTTTTTCAGCGAAGAGAGCGCTTCGTACAGCGCGCGCAGGGACTCTTTTTCCTCCGCGGTCACCGTGCCGCCGTTCGCGAGCTTTTCGTTGAGATACTTGGAGTAATCGCCGATCTGGTTGACCAGCTTGGTCGTGTAATGCTTTACCTCGTCCTGCAGCGGGAGGCGCTGAAGGTCGTTTTCCGCCAGCTCGCTGTCGATTGCGAGGTCGACCAGGTATTTCTGCTGCGCTTCGCTGCCGCCGCTCGCCAGAACCTTGGAGAGCTCCGTCTCCATGTTGTCCACATAGCTGACCGTGTCGTAAAAAGACCGGCGGTAGGCGTTCTGCATGGTGATATCGTTCTCGGTGGGGACGAAAAACGTCATCGCGAGGACGGTGGAAACCACCAGCAGGGAAGCGCCCAGCGAGATCACGGCAGCCAGCCAGCCGCCGTACCCCTTCTTGGAGGTGCGCTTTTCCTGCCGGTAGCGGTTGCGTTCCTTCCGCTTGTTTTCGCGCGCGATTCTGCGCTCCTTTCTCTTTTGCAGCGCGAGCTCTTTCTTCTCCCGCCGAACGCGCGCCTTCAGCTCTCTCTTTTCGCGGATTAAGCGCGCCTTTTCCGCCTTCGCCTGCGCAATGCGCTTTTCACGCTGCGCCTTGGTCTCGTGCTTTAACATCTCGCGCTTTTCCTTGCGCTCCTGCTTTTTCAGCGCCACTTTCTCGCGGTATTCCTGCTTTCTGCGGTTCTTCTCCCGCTTTCTCGCCTCGACGGCCTTCTTATGCTCCGCCTGCTTTTTCTCTCTCAGCTCGGCGAGCGCGACGCGCTTTTCCGCGCGGATTCTCTCGCGTTCCGCTTTCTTCTCCAATCTCGCCCGCTTTTTCTCGCTGATTTCTCTCTTGCCTTTCTTCTCTTTCGCCGCCTTGACGCCGCGCGCGGGGGCGCTGCTCTTTTTGGCGTTCGCCTTCTGCGCCGGCTTTTTCGCGGCGGTTTTCTTTGCGGTCTTCTTCTCGGTGTTCTCCACTTTTTCTACCGCGTTGTTCTTTTCTTCCATCTTTCTCCCTCCTTAAATCGCAAAGACGTGCTTGCCGATGGTCACCACGGTCTGTCTGGAAAAGATCCAGGAGCTGGTCGCCACCGCGGGATTGTAGTAATACAGAGCGCCGTAACTGGGATCCCAGCCGTTCAGCGCGTCCTGTGCGGCGCGCTTCGCCGTCGCGTCGGGCGTCAGATTAAACTGCCCGTCCTGCACGCAGGTGAACGCATACGGCTGATAGATTACGCCCGAAATGCTGTTCGGAAAGGACGCGCTTTCTACGCGGTTCAGCACGACCGCGCCCACCGCGACCTGTCCGGTATAGCTCTCGCCGCGCGCTTCCGCATAAATGAGACGCGCCAAAAGGTTGAGGTCCGAACTCGAATAGGAGCCCGAACTGCCGGATGACGACGAAGAGCCGGACATGCCGAGCGCCTTCAGCGTGTTGGTGCCGACGATCCCGTCCACCGTCAGGCCGTTTTTCCTCTGAAAATACTTGACGGCCTCCTTTGTTTTGCTGCCGAAAATGCCGTCTACCGCACCGGAGTAATATCCCCAGTTCTTCAGCTTCTTCTGCATGGTTTTGACTTCGTCTCCCTGGCTTCCCTGCTTTAAGACCAGCGTCTGCACGGCGGCGGGCGTTTCTTCCGCGCGATAGGTCGTGATCCCCGCCGAGATGCAAACGCCGATGGAAGCGACCACCAGGACGAGTGCCATGATTTGTAAAAACTTTTTCATTTTTCCTCCTTGTATAAAACAGAGCGTCACCGATTTCTGAACCGCTCGATGATCTCCAAAAGTTTGCTTTTGTAAAGATAGTTTCCGCTGCCCTCCCCCACAAAGCAGAGGGGCGGATAGACCACGCACCACCAGTTATCCCCCTCGCCGCTTCCGAGTTCGAGGATCAGGGCGTCATATACGCCCGCTTCGAGCGTCGTATCGCCGTATACGCGGGTGGGAAATTCCTCCTGCCTGACGCTTGCGCGCGATCGGTAAGAAAATCCGTTGGCGGCGAGCACCGCGTCCGCCGTCTCCTCAATGCCGGATAGGTGTTTTTTCACCTGCTCCATCGCCTTCTGCTTGGTATCGCATTCCGCGATGCAGGGGGTCAGGTAATCCACCACCGCCGTCTTTACGCGGTATTTGACCGCCTGGTCGACCTCTCCGTTGGAGTTGGCGCGGATGTGAATTCTGAGATATTCGGGCGTGCCGGTAGGAATACCGAATGCCGCAATGGTCAAAATTATTATGGTTAACAACGCGAAACTTATGCAAACTTTTTTCATTTTTCCTGCCTCCGTTCTTACACGTAGATCATTCCCGCGGATGACAGAATTTATACCTTAATCTTTGAAAAAACAAAGGAGGCTCTCTTTTTTCCCGCCTGCCGGCCGCCCCCCCCGGGCGCAGCTTTTCCGGCGCTTTGGAAAAGGACGAATCCATTCCGCGGACAAACACGCCGCGCCTTTCCGAAGCAAACAAGGCGCTTCATCCTCCTGCATCGGGGCGCCGCATGAAAGGGAACAATCAAACTATCCGGTAAAATTGTCGGTTCGCTTGTACTTTATAAGCGTAAACTGTCCGTCTCCCCGTCAACGGGTATCGCTGTATCGTGTTAGACGCGACACGCCTGTAAAACAGGTTCCTTGTGCCATTAAAAAACTTTTATCATTCACTATAAAGTAACTTCTGTCATTATTGTGATTTACGAAAGCATTTTTAATTCTCCAGGTAAAACCGGTGGATTTTTCCGGGGAAAGCGCCATGGTACAGCGCGGGCTGCCGGACCTTTCCCCGTGCAGATCTCTTGACAGCACCGACTGCCGTCGTCCGGCGGAGCTTTTTATCTCTCCTTTTTCCTCTGTGATTGTCCTGATCCTCCTTCTTCGTCTCTTCTGTTTGCTGCCCGTTCCGGCACCCGCTCTTTTAACCTCCGCCTCGGATTTCTGACACAAAAAAAGACAGGAGCTTTCCTGTCTTTTATCCGTTCTTATTTTGTCCCGTCATCTGCGGGGTCTCTGTCGCGCCTCACAATCGCCGACATTTTCCGCAGCCGCACACCGGCAGGCGCGGTGCAGACAATCACGCGCAGAGCGCGTTCATGGCGCAATGAGCGGCAGAAACGCCGCGAAAAGCCCATAAAAAACCGGTAAATCGCATCGAATGGCGCGCAACCTCTCTTTTCGCAAGCGTATCCCGTGTACATTCCCGTCGGACAAGCCAAAAGGCCGCGCAGAGCCGATATGACAGCCGAACGGAGATTCCCCTCCTTTCCCGGCTGCTTGCAGAGATTCCGGAACGCACAGCGCTCCATTTTCTCAAAAAAGGGGGGAAAATAACCGCTGTTCCCTTTACAGTCCCGCTTCGATAAAGTGATTTTTATACCTGTTCCGGTACTGATCGTACGTTCTGTCCTCGTTTCCGTCCAGATTCATCAGATACAGGCGGAAAATGACCGGAATATTTTTCGGCTGCCAGTTCTCCTCGTAGGAATACAGGTATTTCATCCCGATCTGCCGCATGACGCCGCCGCTTCTCGGGTTGTTCCGGTCGTGCGTCGCCGTGAGGTAGGGAACGCCGTCCGTTTTTAACTTCTCCGCCAAAGCACGGCTCGCTTCTGTGGCGAGTCCTTTGTGCCAGAACTCTTTCCGGAGCGCGTAGCCGAAGTCATGGCTCTCGTCCGTTTCCGCCTTGACATAGCCCACGGGCTCGTCTTTTTCTTTCAGGCAGACGGCGCAATAATATTGATTTTCCTCTTTCTTTGGCGAAAATCTCCTCTCGTAAAAATCCTCCGTCTCCCGTATGCTTTTTACGGGGAACCAGGGCAGAAAGACGTTTACTTCTTCGTCTTTCAAGAGCAGATAGAGCGCCGCGATGTCTCTTTCTGTAAAGTTTCGCACGATCAGTCGCTGCGTTTCGATCCGTTCCAAATTATAATCCTCCGTTACAGCGCAGTCCCCGGCGGCAGAGAAATTTTTCGCTATACTTCCTTCCGGTCCACGTAGACGTAGCCGAACGCGTCCGGCCCGATATGCGTGCCGATGACCGGGCCGATGTCCTGCAGTTCCAATACCGTCTCCGGATCCAGCCCCATCCGCACGATGAGTTCGCGCACGTTTGCGTCCCGCATGCTGTAGAGAAAGCGGATGCCGTATTCCGGATCGATTTTATTGAGATCCACCATGCCGCACAGTTCCCTGACTGCCGTTTTGGAGCCCATTTTCTTTCCGATCACGTCGATCGTTCCGCCGTCTCCGATGGTGATGATCGGTTTTACGCGCAGAAGCGAACCGATCGCCGCCGTCGCCGTATTCAGGCTGCCGCCCTTCGCGAGATATTCCAGCGTATCGATTCCCGCAAGCAGATGCGCGCGGCTCCGCAGATCGTCCACAAAGGCGATGAGTTCCTCGATGGATAAGGTTTCCGCCCGTTTGGCGGCTTCGCGTACCAGCAGTTCGAGCATGAGCGTCGTACAGCGGCTGTCATAGAGATAGATGTTGTCGTATCCCCCGTTCTCCTTTACCATGCGCGCGCACTGAAGCGTGCCGGAAAGCGCGGAAGAAATGGGAAGCACGAGAAGCGTCGTCCCCTCCGCCCGCGCGCGCTCAAACCGCTCTTCGAATTCATACGGCGCAGGCTGCGAGGTATGCGGCAGAACGCCGCCCTCCGTCAGCATACGGTAAAACGCCTCGCTGAAAAGATCCACGCCATCGCGGAATGTTTCCTCTCCGAACGTGATGCACAAGGGAATCACGTCGATCCCCAGCCGCTTCGCTTCTTCCTGGGAGATCCCGCAGGAAGAGTCAGTCAATATTTGAATCATCTATCTCTCCTGTTTGCGATAATCGCCGTTTTTTGCACAAATATCATAATATACGGAGCCGTCCGTTGTCAAACGTTCCGAATCATTTTGCCGCATTTTTCGCCGTAACACCGCGAAAAAAATCCAAAATAAACCTGCTCTTGGCCCTCCGCCGCCGAAGGGCTCCCGCCCCGCAGGGCAAGTTCAAATGCCCGGAAAAAATGAGAGAAAGAAAAAATTCGGCGGCGATTTTCATTTACAAACGCCATCGGTATGGTATAATAGGAGAGAAGAAAGCGGAGGCTCTGACGGGCAATTCCGCAGGGAGGATGACGGAGATGAAAAAAATAAAGCTGGGCGTTCTGGGCGGTTACCGCGGGAAATCCATGATGGAATACGCCGTGCGGTCGGACGACTGCACGCTGACGGCAGTCTGCGATTACAGCAAAGCAGTGCTCGACGACTGCGCGCGCTTTTTTGAAGAAAGGCAGTATCCCGTCGCCCTCTGTTCGGATTTCGAGTCCTTTTTATCCTGCGACATGGACGCGGTCGTGCTCGCCAACTACGCCAACGAGCATGCGCCTTACGCCGTCCGCTGCCTGAAGCGCGGCTTGCACGTTTTCAGCGAAGTGCTGCCCGTAGCCACGCTGAAAGAGGCCGCCGAACTCTGCGACGCAGTGGAAGAAAGCGGTAAAGTATATTTTTATGCGGAAAATTACTGCTATTTCGAGGCCGTGCGCGAAATGCGGCGGCTGATGCAGAGCGGGGCGCTGGGAGAATTTCAGTACGGAGAGGGGGAATATCTGCACGACTGCGAACCGGGCTGGGCGTCGCTCACCTACGGCGACCGCCGCCATTGGCGCAACACGATGGACGCGTTTTATTACTGCACGCATTCCTTCGGCCCCCTCCGCCACGTCAGCGGCCTGCGCCCCGTAAAGGTATCCGGCTTTGAAGCGCCCTACAGCGAAAAGACAAACCGGATGGGATGCGCCGCGGCGCCGTTCGCGGTCGAAATGGTCACCCTGGAAAACGGCGCGCTCGTCAAGAGCATCCACGGCATCGCCCCTTCGCGCAATTCCGTCTGGTACTGCGTCTACGGAAGCAAGGGAATCGCCGAAAGCGGCAGAGAAGGGATCAGCGCCGGCACGCGCGTGCTTTCCGCCAGTTTAGACGGCGTAAACGAGGGAAAATATCGCACCTACGAACCCGCCGACGCGCTCACCGAACGCGCCAAAAACTTCGGGCACGAAGGGGGCGACCTGTTCGTGATGTATCACTTTATCCGCGCGATCAACGGACTGCCGAACGACGGCATCGACGTTTACGAAGCGCTGGATATGTATTTCGTGGGGCATTTTGCGCACATCTCCTCCCTGCGCGGCGGCGCGCCGGTGGAGATCCCCGACTTCCGGGACCGCTCCGTGCGCGACCGCTACCGGAACGACGACGCGAGCGTCATGCGCCCGGGCAACGATTTTTCCGTCAATCCTCCGAGCTGCCACCCCACGCCCGCCTATCCCGATTCCCTGTACAGGAAACTGCGTCAGGACTACCTGAAAAATCTGGGGAAATAATATTTTAACCGATAATTGATTATATTAACATAAAAACTGCTCTGTCCCTGCAGTTTATCTCACGCCTGTTATTCAAAGAAGCCCTGCCTCAATCGGCCATGTAAATTTTATTGACAAATTCCGCGCCGAAGAGAAGGCTTTTGCCAAAGCACCTCTCGACGGAGAACATTCATCCCCTCCGTATCAAACCGCCGCTCAAAAGCGTTGCAAAATAAAAATATTTTTACTTGCTCAAATCAGATTGCGCCAAAATTCATAACCCTTTGACAAACGGCAGCGGCGGGGACTTCGTGTGAAGCACCCGCCGCCATTTTATTAATTGGGGAAATCATACTTACCTACATGCGTTATAAAAATATCGGGAAATGTATTCCTTAATTCTGTTTCGCAACAACTTATTTTATTACACAATACTGCACCATAAATTATCTTACCTTTATCAAAATATTGATTTAGATATTGACGGCTGTCTAACTGCAAAGTTCCAAGACTATCTCTCGTATGGATATGACTAAAAAGCCTAAATCCTAAATTACTGTCTTTTCCCCAGTATAATGGATAGTAATAATCACCGATTGACTTCCATTCCTCGAATGTAATTATGTCTTTTTCATTATATTTTTGAAAAAAATCTTTTTTTCTCTTTTTATCTAATTTAATTGCTATTCCGTAAACGCCGCCACGAGACTCTAATGAAAGATTACCCTGATTATATTTTATTGTTCCCGCCAAGCAATCAACTAATTTATTTGATAAAACCGTTTTTAAAGTTGCAACAACTTGATTACTCATTTGTTTATCCCCCAAGATTATTCAAGATTTTGAAATATACGATAAAGGCGAACCCGTTTCCTAATGGAAACGGGTTCGCCTTTAACTTGTTTGGTGACTCCTACGAGAATCGAACTCGTGTTACCGCCGTGAAAGGGCGATGTCTTAACCGCTTGACCAAGGAGCCGTAAATGGTAGCGGCGGTCAGATTCGAACCAACGACCTGCCGGGTATGAACCGGCCGCTATAACCAACTAAGCTACGCCGCCATGCCATATACTTGCAATTTCGGTTACAATTGCTAAGATATTATACCGAAAAGAAAGGGTTTTGTCAACTCTATTTCCGATATTTTCTCATAATTTGCGAAATTTTTTAAAAGCGCATTCCGCCGCCATACCCGAAAAAAACAAAACCCGCTATTCCTTTTTCGCATTCGCCGCCGTGCGGCCGATGAACCCGAAGATCGCTTCGCGCGCGGCAGCCGCCTCTCTGTCGTTCAGATACTCGTGGCGGATTCCGTCCATGATCAGGCATTCCACGCTCTTGCAGCCGAGCTTTTTGTACATCGCCTCCAAACGCTTCACGCCCTTTCCCATCTGCCCGACCGGGTCGCAATTCCCCGCGATGAGGAAAATGGGAAGGCTTCTGTCTATTCCCTCCAGCTCTTTTTTGCGGTAGATCTTTTTCAGCCCGCGGAAGAAACAGCGGTAAAAATGATTGCTGCAGATAAAAGAACAGTAGGGATCGCTCCGATACCGCTCCACTTCGGCGGGATCCGAGCTGATAAAACTGCCGCCCAGTTTCTTCTCGTACGCCCCGAACGTCGCCTTCGCAATCAGTTTTGCGGGGGCGCGCTCGCCCTTGCAGGCGCAGCCGATGCCCGCCATCATTCTGCCGAAGCCGACGGAGGGATTTCCCTTCATACAGCAGCTCCCTCCGATCACGACGCCCGCGAGATAGGCGCTGTACCGCTCGATATATCCCTGAGTGAGAAAAGAACCGTAGCTGTGCCCGAATAATACCAGCGGCAGCTGCGGATACTCCGCCTTGTATTTTTTGGACAGTTCCGCCAGATCTTTCAACGTGTCCTCGAACATATCCCCCGGCGCGTAGCCGAGCGTGCTCTCGTCCGTCCTCCCGTGCCCGCGGTGATCGTCCGCAAAGACGAGAAATCCCTGCTCCGCGAGCGCGGACGCAAACGCGTCGTATCTGCCCGTGTGTTCCACCATTCCGTGGGAGATCTGCACCATGCCGACGAGTTCTCCCTCTCCCTTCCACTCCGCGACGGACAGCGTCTTGCCGTCGTGCGTTTTCCATTCGTACCTTCTCATAGACATCTTTTCACAGCCTCCAAATAACCCCGATAAAGTGCTTCAAATTTTTCGCGTTCCGCCGAGGGCTCGAAAACCCGGTCGACGGCGCGCAGATCTTCTACCTCTCCCGCTTTCAGGAGTCCCAGCGCGATCGCGCAGAGATACGTAGCGCCCAGCGCCGTGCTCTCCCGCTCTTTCGGCCGGTTGATGGCGACGTTCAGCACGTCCGCCTGAAACTGCATCAGAAAATCGTTCGCCGAAGCGCCGCCGTCGCAGCGGAGTTCGGACAGCGTTACGCCGCTGTCCCGCTCCATGCACGCCGTCAGATCCCGCGCGGCATAAGCCATGCTCTCGAGCACCGCGCGGGTGATGTGATATTTATTCGTCCCGCGCGAAATCCCCGTGATCACGCCGCGCGCATCCGGATTCCAATAGGGCGCGCCCAGCCCGGTGAAGGCGGGGATAACGTACACGCCGCCGGTATCCGGCACTTTGAGCGCCTGCGTCTCGCTCTCTCTGCTGTGGCGGAAAAAGCGAAGTTCATCCCGCAGCCACTGCACCGCGCTGCCCGCATTGAATACGCTCCCCTCCAGCGCATAGCAGACTTCGTTTCCCAGCGAATATCCGACGGTGGAAAGCATGCCCGCGGTCGACTTTGCGCGCCGTTTTCCCGTCGAAAAGAGCATAAACATGCCCGTCCCGTAGGTGATCTTCGCCGTGCCCGCTTTCAGGCATCCCTGCCCGAAAAGCGCTGCCTGCTGGTCTCCCGCGACGCCCGCAAGCGGGTATTCCCTTCCGCCGTACCGGAAAGCGCCCACTACTGCGGTGCTCGGGACGGGCTCCGGCAAAACCTCCCTCGGGATGCCGAAATAGGCAAGAAGCGAATCGTCCCACCGCAGCTTTTCGATATCGAAGAGCATCGTGCGGGAGGCATTGGTGTAATCGGTGACGAACGACCGCCCCTCCGTCAGCTTGAAAATGAGGTAAGAGTCGATCGTGCCGACGCAGAGATTCCCCTCCGCAAGCAGCCGTCTGGCGGCCGCACTGTGCTCTAAAATCCACTTGATCTTGCTCGCGGAAAAATAAGCGTCAACTTTAAGCCCCGTTTTATCCGCGATCTCCGCCGCGCGGGCGGGGGGTACGGAGGCGCAGAAGTCGCTCGTTCTGCGGCACTGCCACACGATGGCGTTTCCCACCGGATGCCCGCTCCGCCTGTCCCACGCGACGACGGTCTCCCGCTGGTTGGTGATGCCGATCCCGGCGATCTCCTCCGGCGCGGGGCACAGCTCGATCATCTCGATGAGATTGGCAAGCGTATTGGCGTAGATCTCGCTCGCGTTCTGCTCCACCCAGGCAGGCTGCGGATAGATCTGTTTGATCGGTTTGTTCAGGCTGTCGACGAACGACCTCTTTTTCAGGTCATAGAGCATGGCGCGGGTAGACGTCGTGCCCTCGTCGATTGCGACGATATATCTCATGCGTTCCCCTCTCTTGTTTCTATTGTACTACAAATGAAGGGATATTTCAAGGGGGAAAACGGAAAAAAAAGCAATTCTTTTTTGTTTTGGCCGCAAAAAACAGGAAAGCAGGGCAAAATATTTCAATCCGCTTCTCTACCCTGATCAGAAAAAAATGAAAATGTGAAAAAAACAGATCTCTCAGGGAATTTTTCTTCAATAAAAAACGCTCCGCGCTTCGTAGAAAACGAAGTGCGGAGCGCCTTCATGCTTGTTTTTCGGCTGAGCCCGGCGGGCGGTTTATTCCAGTTCAAACGCGCCGGTATAGAGCTGATAGTATTTGCCTTTCTTTTCGATGAGTTCTTTGTGGCTGCCGCGCTCGATGATCACGCCGTGCTCCAGCACCATGATGACGTCCGAATTCTGCACGGTGGAGAGCCGGTGCGCGATGACGAAGACCGTGCGGCCTTCCATCAGCTGATCGGTGCCCTTCTGTACGATCGCCTCGGTGCGCGTGTCGATGGAAGACGTCGCCTCGTCCATGATCATGACGGGCGCGTTGCACACCGCCGCGCGGGCGATGGAGAGCAGCTGCCGCTGTCCCTGGGAGAGGTTGGCGCCGTCCCCCGTGAGCATGGTATCGTAGCCGTTCGGGAGCCGCGTGATGAAGTCGTGCGCGTTGGCGAGCTTGGCTGCGGCGATGCACTCTTCGTCCGTCGCGTCCAGTTTGCCGTAGCGGATATTGTCCATCACCGTCCCCGTGAACAGGTTGGTATCCTGCAAAACGATGCCGAGAGAGCGACGGAGATCGGACTTCTTGATCTTGTTGATATTGATGCCGTCGTAGCGGATCTTGCCGTCCGCGATGTCGTAGAAGCGGTTGATCAGGTTGGTGATCGTCGTCTTGCCCGCGCCGGTCGCGCCGACAAACGCGACCTTCTGCCCCGGCTCTGCATACAGCGTGACGTTGTGCAGCACGATCTTTTCGGGAACATAGCCGAAATCCACGTCGAACATGCGGATATCGCCCTTCAGTTCGGTATACGTGACGCTTCCGTCCGCGGAATGCGGGTGGCGCCACGCCCACTTGCCCGTGCGGTGGTCGGCTTCGGTGATCGTCCCGTCCTCCGCGATTTCCGCGTTGACGAGCGTGACGTAGCCCTCGTCCTGCTCGGGCTCCTCGTCCACGAGCTGGAAGATACGCCCGGCGCCCGCGAGGCCCATCGCGATGAACGCCGCCTGCTGGGAAGCGTTGTTGAAGTTATTGGTGAAGACGCGGCTCATCGGCAGAAAGGACACGATGGCGCCTGTCGTGAAAGCGCCGATTCCGGTCACGGTCAGGTTGGGCGCGCCCAGCGTCAGCAGTACGCCGCCGATGAAAGCCAGGAGGACGTACAGCATGTTGCCGATGTTGCCGATGATCGGGCCGAGCGTATTCGCCGCGACGTTCGCCTCGGCGGAGACGCGGCAGAGCTCGTCGTTGATCTTGTCGAACCCCTCTTCGCTCTCCCGCTCGTGGCAGAATACCTTGATGACCTTCTGCCCGTGCATCATCTCCTCGATGTAGCCCTCGTTCTTGCCGACCGCAGTCTGCTGTTTGACGAAGTACCTGGCGCTCTTGCCGCCCACTTTCTTCGCCACGATCGCCATAAAGACGACCACCAGCAGGACCACCAGCGTCAGCCAGACGCTGTAAGAGATCATGACGAAGAAGAGCGCGATGATCATGATGCCCGCCGAAAAGATGGCGGGGATACTCTGCGCCACCAGCTGGTAGAGCGTATCCGTATCGTTGGTGTAATGGCTCATGATATCGCCGTGCGTGTGCGTATCGAAGTAGCGGATGGGAAGCCGCTGCATGCCGTTGAACATCATCGTGCGCATCTTCAGCATCAGATTCTGTGAGATCGTGACCAGAAGCTGCGTCTGGATAAAGTTCGCCAGCAGCCCCACGCCGTACATGCAGCCCATGATGATCGCCACGGACGTGAGGTTTGCGAGCCCCTCCTGCAGCCCGATGGACTGGATCAGCACGGGGCGGATGCACTCGTCGATGATGATGCGCAGGAAGATGGATGCCGTCAGCACGGAAACGGCGTTCAGCAGCACGCAGACCGCCAGCACGATGAATTCCAGTTTAAAGTTCTTGAAGATAAATTTCAGCAGGCGGGACAGCGTGTGCGTATCCAGCTTCTGTCTCTTCTTCACGGATTGATTCTTACTCATTCTGTTCACCTGCCTTGTTCTGGGAATAATAGACCTCGCGGTAGATCTCGTTGTTTTCCAAAAGCTCCCGATGCGTGCCGACCGCGTTGATCCTGCCGTTTTCCATCACGATGATCTTATCCGCATCCTCCACGGAAGCGACGCGCTGCGCGATGATGAATTTCGTGGTATCCGGAATTTCCTCGCGGAACGCCTTGCGGATCAGCGCGTCCGTCTTTGTATCGACCGCGCTGGTGGAGTCGTCCAGAACCAGGATCTTCGGCTTTTTCAGGAGCGCACGCGCGATGCAGAGCCGCTGTTTCTGCCCGCCGGATACGTTCGTGCCGCCCTGTTCGATGTATGTATCGTATTTTTCGGGGAACGTCTGAATGAAATCGTCCGCCTGCGCCAGTTTGCAGACGCGCGTGATCTCCTCGTCCGTCGCGTTCGCGTCCCCCCAGCGGAGATTTTCCTTGATCGTGCCCGAAAAGAGGACGTTTTTCTGCAAAACAAACGCGACCTGGTTGCGGAGCGTGTCGAGATCGTAATCCCTGACGTCCCTGCCGCCCACGCGCACGACGCCCTCCGTCGTATCGTACAGGCGGGGAATCAGCTGGACGAGAGAGCTCTTGCTGCTCCCCGTTCCGCCCAGGATGCCGACCGTCTCGCCCGCTTTAATTTTGAGGTTGATGCCCTCGAGCGCGTTCTTCTCCGCCTTCTCCGAATAGCGGAAGGAGACGTTTTCAAACTCCACGCTGCCGTCTTCCACGTCATAGACGGGATGCTCGGGATTGTGAAGGGTGGATTCTTCGTTCAGAACCTCGACGATACGCCGCGCCGAAGCGACGGACATGATGATCATGACGAGCACCATGGAAAGCATCATCAGGCTCATCAAGACCTGCGCGTTGTAGGTAATCAGGCTGGAGAGCCCTCCCGTCGTGAGCTCGCCCCCGACCGAAGCGTTCAGTTCGGGATCCCAGACCCCGGTCTCCATGATCAGCTTCGCGCCGAAGATGGAGATAAACAGCACGGCGACGTGCATGCAGAGCGACATCAGCGGGTTGTTGAGCGCGATGATGCGGTCCGCCCGCTTAAAGTCCCGCTGCATGTCTTCCGCCGCGCGGTTGAATTTTTTGATCTCGTAATCCTCTCTGACGTACGATTTGACCACGCGCATCGCCTTCACGTTTTCCTGGATGGACTCGTTGATCGCGTCGTACTTTTTAAATACGCGCGTGAACCGCGGATAGGAAACCCAGATGATCGCCGCCAGCGCCGCCACCAGCACGGGGATGACGATGAGATATATCATGGACATCTTCGGGCTGATGGTGATACACATCACCAGCGAGAAGACAAACATCAGCGGGCAGCGGATCGCAATGCGGATAATCATCTGAAAGGAGTTCTGCACGTTGGTGACGTCCGTCGTCATACGGGTCACCAGCGAGGACGTGGAGAACTTGTCGATGTTTGCAAAGGAAAATTTCTGAATCTGATAATAGAGGTCGTGGCGGAGATTTCTCGCGAACCCCGTCGAGGCGATCGCCGCGTATTTCCCGGCCAGAAACCCGCCCGTCAGCGAGACCGCCGCCATTACGATGAGAATTCCGCCGTACATGACGATCTGCCCGAGCAGATCGGTCGATCCCGCCTGCGCGGAATCGATCGTATCGATCATCAGCGCCATGACGTACGGGATCAGACACTCCATCACAACTTCGAGCGTAATGAAGACGGGCGTCAGCATGGTCGCCTTTTTGTACTCCCGCACGCTCTTCAACAGTGTTTTTACCATACTTTTTACTCCAAATTCCTTCTTAATTTCTCTAATAATGCGGAGAGGGTGTTCTTTTCTTCTTCCGTAAACCCCTCCGTCAGCGAATCTTCCACGCCGTTGATCGCCGCTATCACCTCTTCCTGCAGGCGGCGCCCCTTTTCGGTCAGCTCCAGCTTTTTAAGGCGGGCGTCCCGCTCGACGGGGACGCGCCTGATGTAGCCGTTCGCTTCCATGGTGTTCAAGAGTTCGGTCGCCGTCGAGCGGCGGACCTGGAAGGACCGCTCGATATCGCGCTGGAATACCTCCTCCCCGCTCCGCTCCCTGTCATAGAGAAAGCGCAGCACCCATCCCTGGATGCCGGTGAGATCGGCGTTTTCCCGAAACGCGAACGCGCCGTCGATCTTCTTCTTGATCATGCGGGACAGCGTTTTGATTTGAAACCCGAATTTCATTTTTTCTCCCAAATTAAATTGTTAGGTTATCTAACAATCCGCATGTTAAAATATTATAGTCGAAACGAATTTTAATGTCAAACAATTTTTCGGGAAAATCCCAAACTTTTTTAAAATTTTTTCCATTGATTTTGTCATCCGCGCGGCGGAAAGAGAATGAACGGAAAAGCGGTCCTCAAAGGACCGCTTTCTGTTGCGTAATTTTCGGCAAACGCCCTACTTTTCGTAGACGGAGCGCTTTAAGATGCCGATTTCCGGCAGGTTCCGGTAAGTCTCCGCATAGTCCAGCCCGTAGCCGACCACAAACTCGTTGCCGATATCGAAGGCCTTGTAATCCACATCCACTTCCGCTTCCCGCCGCTCGAACTTATCGAGAAGCGTGCAGATCTTCACGGAGGCGGGGCGGCGCTGGTTCAAAACGCGCTTCAGGTACGCCAGCGTGTGGCCGGTATCCACGATATCCTCCACGATGACGACGTGCCGCCCCTCGATGGAGCGGTCCAGATCCTTCACCAGGCGTACGATCCCGCTCGTCGTGCCCGCGCCGTAGCTGGAAATCGCCATAAAGTCGATCTCCAGTTTGATTTTCATATTGCGCACGATATCGCTGAAAAAGAGAACGCTCCCCTTCAGGATACACAGCATCAGCGGATTTTTATCCCTGTAGTCGGCGTCCAGCTGCGCGGCGAGCGCCCTGACTTTCTCCTCGATTTCCGCCTTTGTGATCAAAATTTTCTCGATATCGTCATACATCTCGGTTCTCCTTCTCTTCCGTATCCCTTTGATAGGTCAATTTTATCATATTTACGGTGTCTTTGTCTACCTTTATCAGGTCGGAAATCTCCATTCCCGCCACAAAATAAACCGTATTGCCTGCGGCGAGGACGGGAATCCGGTCCCGCAGACGGCGCGGCACTTTTTTGTCGATGAAATATTCCTTCAGCTTGCGCGTTCCCCCGCCGTAAGGGGCGAACACGTCGCCCTCTTTGCGCGGGCGCAGGCAGGCGCCGGGCGGAATTTTACCCGCGTCGGCATACAGCCCCTCCTTCCGTTCCACCGCGCGTTCGGCTTTCAGCGTCCAGCCGCAGAAGGAAAACGCCCCCTCTGCAAACGGGTAAGAGGGGATGGGGGTTTTGACCGGTCGGTAGAGCGCGATCTCCCCGTATTCGCGGGCGGCGACGATTCCGCCGCCCAGATCGCGGCAGGCGCCGTTTGCAAGCGATTTCAGCGCATACGCCCCCTCGAACTGCGCGCCGGCGTAATCCCCTCCTCCCAGCTCTTTCCAGGCGCAAAGCAGCGCGCGGGAGAAGAGCGGATCGGGCAGATCTTCGGGGAAACAAAGCGCACCGTCTCTCTTTGCAACCTGCGCTTTTGCGAGCGAAAAGAGGTATGCGTCGTCTTCCCTGGCAAGCCTTGCAAACCGCAGGAGGCTGCTTTCATATGCGGGGAAAATCTCCCCGACGGCGGGAAGAACCCGCAGGCGCAGGGCGTTGCGGGTATAATCCGCGGAAAAATTGGTCTCATCCGTCACATAGGGAATAGAAAATGCCTTCAGGTAAGCCGCGATCTCCGCCTTTGTCACGCCGAGAAACGGGCGCAGATAACGCCCCCGCACCGGCGCCATTCCGCCCGCGCCGCGCATACCGGCGCCGCGCAAAAGATTCATCAGCACCGTCTCCGCCTGATCGCCCGTATGATGCGCGAGCGCGACGAAATCGCACTTTTTCTCCGTCAAAGCGGCCTCGAAACACGCGTACCGCAGCCGGCGCGCAGCCGCTTCCAGGCTCAGCTTTTCGCGCTCCGCCAGCTCTCTCGCCCTCACCGCATAGCGATAAAAGGGAATTTTTTGTTCTCTGCAATACGCTTCCGCAAATTCGGCGTCTTTGAGAGAGGCCTCCCCGCGGATCCCGTGTTCCACGTGAACGGCGGCGACGCAGAAACCGCCCTCCGCCGCCCGCGCGCAGAGATAGTGAAGGAGTGCCATGGAATCTCCGCCGCCCGAAAGAGCGACGGCAACCGTTTTCCCGCGCAGCAAATTGCCGAAATCAAACGCTTTCATGAGCGTATTGTAACACGGATCCCCAGCAAAAAGCAAGTTTTCTTTGAAATTTGCAAAAATTTTGAAAATTCACTTGACAAACCGCGCAGAATATATTATGATAATCAAGCACCTTGAGAGGCGCTTGATCGCGGGGTGGAGCAGTTCGGTAGCTCGTTGGGCTCATAACCCAAAGGTCAGGAGGTTCAAATCCCCTCCCCGCAACCAGTGACAAAGCCATGGTTTTCACCATGGCTTTTGTTTTTCTTGCGGCGAGGGGACATTGTCCGTGTGACGCTTCGCTCTGCTACGCTATTCCGTCGCGGTTCCCGCTCCTTACAAATCCCCTCCCCGCAACCATTAAACACAATATATTGTAGTTTTTCTTTGTCAGGGATTCACTATATATTGTGTTTTATTTTTACTTTTTTCCGTTTGCGGGGATTTTTGGGGACTAAACTTCATAAATAAGCCGCTCTGCCTGCTCTCGCATATATGCAAGCGTAAAATGCGTGTATACTTTTGCCGTCATACCTTTCGGACTGTGCGCCGTCCATATACTTACGATTTCATTTTCAATGCCGCATTCCCTCGCCCGCGTTGTAAAGGTATGCCGCAAATCTTTCATTGTATGCCCCTTCATGATATGACCGAACTCGGTGGTCAGCTTATCCGTATTAAACTCCCACGGCTCTGTCTTAATTCTCTCTATATACGGGACAAGTTTCGGAAACATAGGCAAAATTAGCAACGAGCAAATCGATTTATGATTGCTCTTCTGTTTTGATATCCCGAAACGGTTCCCCGATCTCCCTCTTTGTAATTTTTAAGACCGATTGAACCCGACGCGGTCGTCGCCCCCCTGTCGCCGCCGCAGGAAAACGGCGGCTGCGGCAGTTCGATCGGCTTGACCGGATGGGGCGCGCTGCTTCCGATGGCGATGGCGGCATGGCTATGCCTCAGAAAGAAAAAATCCAAATAACAAAAAAGCCGGGGCAGCCGCCGCCCCGGCTTTTTGATTGCAATGCGTTTTCCGCCGTTCACACCTTCACGATATAGCCAGCTTTCCGCGGCGCGGCGGGCGCGGGGACCTGATCCGCATAGCCGAGCGCGACCGCGCCGACGCCGCGCAGCGTCTCCGAAAGCCCCCACTTTTTCAGGAGGGCTTTTCCCGCTTCTCCGTCGAACATCTGGCGCTCCCAGTGAATCCAGATGGAGCCCACGCCCAGCGACTGCGCTGCGATCATCATATTTTCCAGAACGCAGCTGCCGTCTTCGATCCAGGTATTGACCGTACCGTCCGCCAAAACCAGCGCGATCACGGCGGCCCCGTAATACGGATCCGTCTGGATTCCCCTGGCTTGCGCATTCATCTGCGAAAGCATCTTCTTTGTTGCTCCGTCGCGCACGGCGACGATGACCGGGGACTGTCTGCCCTTTCCGGTGGGAGCGTAGGTCCCCGCCTCCAATATCGCGTCCAATACGTCCGGTTCTACTTCTCTCTGCGCAAACGACCGCACGCTGCGCCGCTCTCTGATCGCCTTCAAAACTTCGTTTTCCATTTCGTTCCTCCTTTTACGCGTATTATACGTTGCCGCGCTGCTTTTGTCAATCGTTATCTTATGCTATAACAATATATACCGTGCGCATCATCTCTTTTTGAAAAAATGAATAATTTTACATTTTTTTAATTTTTTGAATTTTTATACATAAAAATAGTTGACAAACAAGCCTTATATGAATAAAATAGTGAATATCAAAAACAAAGAAGGACACATCAATGAAGACACTCAAAAAACTGTTCATCCACGCCGTACTCATCATCTGCCTGCTCTTCGGCATGACCGCATGCAGTACGGATACCGCTGCCATGGAAAACAAACTGGCCGAACTCCAGGCCGAAATCGCGGAATTGGAAGAGACCATCGCCGCTTATGAAAAGGAACTGTCCGATAAGCTCGACGCGCTGGCTCCCGCCGAGCCCGAAACGCCCGCCGCCAACACCCTGGCCGCGGATTACGGCGAGGAGTGCTACGAGAAACTCAAATACATCGATTCCGTCCTGCGCGACCGCGACTGCATCGACGGGGAAAATTTCCAACTCGCGCAGAAGTGGATCGTATGGAATCTCATCCAAGCCGGCTACAGCGAGGATACGGACATCGAATTCCAGCCCGTCGAATTCACTACCTACGCGAAAAAGGACGGACTCTCCGCCGTCAAGAGCTATGAGACGGACGGAAAATTCTATAACCGCGAAGGGCGCAAATACGTGGAAGCCGCAGACGGCGCATACGTAAAAGCCGCCGTTATCAGCGAAAATATCGTCGTGACGAAGCAAGGAAAGACCGATCAGCAGATCATCGTCGGCGCGCATTACGACGGAACGGGGACGGGTGACAACGGCTCCGGCATCGCGCTGGCGCTCACCACCGCGCAGAAGCTCTTCGCCGTGGAGACCGAGTACACCGTTGTGTTCGTTTTCTTCACTGCGGAAGAGCTCGGGCTTTACGGCTCAGAGGCGTATGCGCAGAACATGACGCAGGAAGAAATCGACAATACGCTTTACATGATCAACATCGACTCCGTCGTCTGCGGCGATTACTGCTATCTCTACGGCGGCGTGCAGGACAATGAAAATCAGACGGTCACCGATACCGAGGCGTTCGACAACGCCTGGGCGGTCGCCGAATCGCTGGGGCTCTCCTTCAAGAAGAATCCCTGGACGTGGGGCAATCTCTCCCCCGAAAATTACGACGACGTCACCCCCGACTACGCTTCTCCCTCGACGGGTGACTGGAGCGATCACGTGTACTTCAAGGATCTCGGCATCAAGTACCTCTATATGGAGGCGACCAACTGGGAGATCCCCGATTACACCGGATACGGCGAAACCTACCTCATCGGCATGCTGATGAACACGGAAAACGACTATCTGGAATACATTGAAAAATATTTCCCCGGGCGGCCTCTCGAACACCTCACGCAGTTCTCCGCCCTGCTGAACGCCCTGCTCACGCAGACCGATCTCAATTTCTGACGGGATCGGCCGAAAGCGCCCGGCAGGCAACCGGCAATTTCCTCCAAAATAAAAGAGCGGAACTTTTGAAAAGTTTCGCTCTTTTTTCATGTTTTTTTAATCAATGCTCCATTCTGCAGCATGCTCCGTACCTAAAAAATGCGGATTTCCGAGCAGACAGTCTCCCGCGCACGTCAGACGGTCTTTTCGGGATAACAGCCCAGCAGCGTAAAGCGGTCGGGGCTGGATTCAAATTCGGTCAGCAGCGCGGCGACGCCCTCTTCCCTGACGTTCGCCTCTACATCCAGATACAGCGACCACACGGAACCGTCTCCGTGCACGTCGCGCGTCTCCAGCTTGGTGATGTTGATTCCCATGGAATAAAACTTGGAAAGCACCGCGTTCAGCGCGCCGGGGCGGTTCTGAAGGGACATGATGAAGCTGATTTTATCCGCATCCGGGAAAATCTGCAATTTTTTGGAAATGAGCAGGAACTTTCCCTGCTTTGTCTCGCACCGCGCGAGGATATAGCAGCCGTGTTTTGCAAGCAGATCGTAGCCGTCGTGCACGTACTCCGCCGCGCCCGCAGACGCGGCGACGACGCCGTAATCGCAAAGCCCCTTGTCGAGCGCGTCGAAGAGCTCGCCCGCGCCGTTCAGTTTCAGGCTGTCCGGCCGGGAAAACAGCGCCCTGACCGCGAGCTCCGCGCGGTCGTCCCCGTACGCGACCGTCGCTTTCCCGGGAAGAACGGCGCTCTCTTTCAGCACGTCCTCCAGGATCTTTCCCAGCGAACTCTGATAGACGAGCTCGTTCTGGAAAGAATAGCTCAGCGACATCATGGTGGAAAAGAGCGCCCGCGCGTAGGAGGAATACTCCTTGGGCACCCGCCCGGCGATGCGGTTTTCGACGTATTTTCTGCGCTCCTCCGATTCGACGGGCAGTTTGTTTTTCCGCTTTTCCTCCGCGATCAGCGCGGCGCAATTCATGCGCTCCACGAACAGATCGGCGATCTTGTCGTCGAGCGCATCCATCTCCTTTCTGATCTCTTCAATCGTCATAGACAACCCCCTTTCCGCCCGCGGCGAAAAAGTAATCGATAAAACCGCCGGCGGCGTTTTGTATCTCCGTCACGCCGTCCGCGGCGGTAGCCGCCGCAATCAGATAGGCGGTGACGGCGGAATCCCCCGCCGCGTCCACGGCGGCGCCGCGCAGAGAGCCCGTCCCCGCAACCGTCAGCCCGTCTCCTTCCCGCGTCAGCCGCGCGCCCATCCGCGCCAGCGCGCGCTCCAGTACAGGCTGTACGGGCACGCCGGTAAACTCCGTCTTTCCCGTCGAATAGCACGCCGCAACCAGTAGGCCGGGGAAGATTGCGGCCGCAGGCTTCTCGAACAAAGCGCCGCTCTGGCGCAGTTTCAGAAATCCCGCCCTGAGCTCCGTCAGTTCCGGAGAGGAAAACCGGGTGCGGACGATGCTCCCCACGATGTTTGCGGCGGCGACCGCCAAAGCGGTCTCTCCGTCCGTCACGGGCACGTCCAGCGTCAGCCGGCAGGGAAAGATGTTCAGCTTCATGAAATCCCCAGTTTGATCAGCTCGCGGAACTTTTCCGTCTCCACGCGCATCAGCTTCGCCCTGCCGATCCTGTCCGCAAGCACCAGCCCGATGTAGTCGCCCGCGCGCTTTTTATCGGAGAGAACCGCCTCGTAGATCTCTTCCGCGGAATAGTCGCATTTGACGGGGAGCCCGTACTGCGTGAGCGCTTGTTCCAGCGCCGCCGCCATACCCTCCTGCAAAAAGAGATTTTCGGAAATTTTCGCGGAGATCACCATGCCGATCCCCACGCATTCCCCGTGCGACAGCGTAAAGTCGGAGAGCCGCTCGACGGCGTTCCCGAACGTATTGCCGAAGCCCAGGAGCAGGCTCTTTCCGGTCTCGTCTTCATCTCCTTTGACGAACTCGTATTTCAGGCGGATACAGCGCGCGACCATGTCTTCCAGATCGAACTGCCCCTCGACGAGGCGCGCAAACAGCTTCTTGTCGCCGACAAAGGCGTATTTGACCGCCTCCGCCATGCCCTGCATGAACACCGAACGCTTGAGTTCGGATAAGATTTTGGTATCCACGTATACGCCCACCGGCTGGCGGAATCCGCCGAGGAGGTTCTTGACGCCGTTCCCGTCGATGCCGATCTTCCCGCCGATCGCGGCGGCGATCG
>OJMH01000386.1_pt1 | contig 59241 bp, 61 predicted proteins | sample 1597111 | NCBI WGS metagenome assembly OJMH01 (sample SAMEA2452115, study PRJEB22498) | human gut metagenome | reverse complement strand
AGGGGGCGTAATCAGAAAATTACGCCATTTTGAAAATTGTTAGGACAGGTGTGATGTTGATCTAAAAAATGGAATTATCACAATCAGGCAATCCAAAGGGAATAAGGACCGCCTTGTGTATCCGGCAGATGATTTCATGGTCTTATGCCGGAAATATTCGCAGCTTCTTGAGAGTATGGTACCGGACACAATTTGGTTTTTTCCCGGACGTGTTCCGGAAATCCATATCTTGAAGACGAGTATTGATCGTAAATTCAGACAATTATGGAATATGACACCATATGCCGGGAAATGTGAAAAGGAACCGAAAGTCCATTCGCTACGGCATAGTTTTGTGGTCAACCGCATGAACCGTTGGATGGCTGAAAATGTCTCCCTGGAAGTTATGATGCCGTATTTGAGCAGATACTTGGGACATGGAAATATTAATGACACCATGTATTATTATCATCAAGTAAGAGATGCTTTTCGGATCATACGCCAAAAAGACCAGAGTTCCGAAAAAGTTATTCCGGAGGTAATGCCTTATGAAGAATAGACATGTTCCCCAAAGTCCGTTATTTTTTTCCATGACACTTGAATTTCTGACAACTTATATGCCCAAACAGCTTGGACGAAGTGAGAAGACCATTGATTCATACCGTGATTCTCTTACCATTTTCAGACGCTATTTATACCGAGAGAGAAAGATTTCCATAGGGAAGTTCTTTTTCGAAGATTGCTCGGCAAGATTAATTCAGGATTTTATAATTTTCTTGAAAGAATCTGAAAACGGACCTAATACATGCAATCAACGTTTAAGCGCAATCAAGACTTATCTCTGGTTTGCTGCAGATCGTGATATCGCGTTGCAGTCGATAGCCCTTATTGTTTCAAGAATACCGCAATGCAAAGTTCCAAAAACGGAAAAGGTAATCCTGTCGGATAATGCTATGGACCATATTCTTCTACAGCCCAAGAATACGAAGATCGGCATGCGGGACAGGGTTATGATGATTCTTCTTTATGATTCAGCCATTCGTCTTGACGAGTTGCTCAGCCTGACTGTTAAAGATTTAATTATCGAGAATGGCAGTCCTTGTATTAAAGTGAATGGGAAGGGAAATAAAGAAAGAATCGTGGCTATTTTTCCGAAAACGCTCGAACATCTGAATTTATATCTGAAGGTATTTCACTCGAACGGAAACAAAGATGATCTTATATTCTATACTAAAATAAAGGGCAAAACCGGAAAAATGTCCGAAGGGAACGTTGAGCGGTTTATTGCTCAATATGCTGATCAGGCAAGAGAGAATTGTAAAGAAATACCATTGCGAGTTCATCCGCATATGTTTCGTCGGTCCAGAGTTACAAAAATGTATCAGAATGGAGTTGAGCTGCCCCTTATTTCTTGTATTTTGGGGCATTCATCCATAGAGACAACAAAGGTTTATGCAATTGCGTCATTGGAAATGCTCAGGACTGCAATGGAGGCCGTCGAAACGCCGGAGCAGATGAGAGAAAAGCCGTTATGGAAAGAATGCAGCGAAGAAGAAATGGCAAAACTTTGCGGCTTGCGTTAAAAAAACATTATGCTCAGGATTTGGCATGAAAAACAGATAAATTAAGCAGGAATCGCCAAATCCTGAGAATATCCAAATGATGAGAATAAAGCCGGATATTCTAATGTTAGAATATCCGGCTGAGCGCCTCAATCGAGGAATTGCGATCATCCGAAAGAACTGTCTCTTTGCCGGAAGTGAAGCCGGTGGGCAGCGGCTCGCAATTCTGTATTCATTCGCCGCAACATGCAAAGCGAACGGCATCTGCTTTCGCAAGTGGCTCGAAGACGTTCTGCCGCGTTTGAATGCCACTCCGGCAGAGCAGATTGATTCGCTGATCCCAGAGGCAAAGCAAAGTTGTCAATGAGCTCAGGCTCATTATTATGAAGCGGGGAATGCCGTCTGGCGCTCAAACGCCAGACGGCATCACCTTTTCCTGTTCTAATCTTTTCAAAACTCTATCGCCGATATTTTCCTTTACCATGGGGCTCACTGGGCATACACCGGGAATATCGATATTTTTCCCGTAAAGCAACAGAAGTGGAGATGAAAATTGCGGCATTGTCCTGCGTAAATAGAAACAGTTTCGCCTCTTCTGCTTTTGTCGAATCCATTGTACTCAATGATGATACAACAGAAAATCGCAACTCGTTGAAATCAATAAAGAAATATAGTAGAAAACTTAAAAAAACGGGATATTGGAAAGAAATAAAATCAGTTATTTTATTCTGCATGAAAGAGCATGTCTCATGACTGATTATAGATTAGTTGAATAATCATTAAGATTGGCTGCCCCATCAGAAATAAGGGAAAATCCATGAATAGAATACCACTGATAATTGAACAAAGCGAGAAGTCATATCTATAATCGAACGATTGTAAGAATCAAGATTTTAGCTGACAAAGAACACGGGTTATAATTTTCTTTTTCGCTCCCTTGCTTCATCGGCCATGCGTCCCAGTTCCTGAGGAGTTGAGTTCTTTAATATTTGCAGAAGACGTTCACCTTCCGCATGTCTATTCCGGTTGTTCAAGTGAGTTTTCGATACGGATTCCGGAGAGGTATGAGATGAGGACATTTCCTTTGCAAATGTCATCAGATGTGCAGGCTTTTCATGCGGATCTGCCTTCCGTGAACGGACTTTGATAAAGCGAGTGATGGTGGACCAGTGAACCTCAACTCTGAATTGTTCCGCCAGCAACGCTTGTATTTCTCTGGCACTCTTGCGGTCATCGAACCACCATGTGAAAATCTGATCCTTATAGGGAATCAGACAACTCCGGAAAGCGCCCGGACTATTTCGTTTATTTTGTGCTCCAGCCATATTTCCCTCTATGCAGTTTGTTGCGTAATATAGCGTAATTTTGCATGTTCGTCAAATGGCCGCGTTTAATTACGCAACAAAACGCAACGAAAACTGCCGAAAACAAGCCTATCGTTTACGATAGGAAATTGCGTCTGCTATAAGCAGCTCCCAAAACAAATTTTTTTGAAAAAATTATTTTCCAGCAAATCAGCATTGGACTTTTTCGCGATAGCGGATTATGGTATTGCCGGGGTGTGTGGAAAGGTATTTTGTTCACCGCGGCAAAGATCAAAGCCACACATGGCAAAGGTGCGGATTTCTATCGCCAGCACCTTGCCAACAATGACTATTACAGCGAGCATGACAGAGTCGAAGGACACTGGCGGGGCAATCTTGCGTCCGTATTCGGACTTGAAAACGAATCGGTCGTACAGGATGTTTTTTCGCTGTTTCAGCAGAATCTGAATCCATCCACCAGACAGAAATTGACTCCCCGGAACAATCCGAATTCCGTCCGTTTTTATGATTTCCAATGCTCGGCGCAGAAATCCGTTTCGGTGATGTCATTGTTCGATTCGCGCCTGGTTGAAGCGCACCGGAAAGCGGTTGAAATCGGGATGCGAGAACTGGAACGGTTTGCCGCCGTCCGCATCCGTAAAGGCGACAATTTCGCGACGAAAAACTTTGCCTATACGGGCAAGATCGTGTATGCGCAGTATCATCATGACACGAGCCGTCTGCTTGATCCGCAGCTTCACACGCATAATGTGATCGTGAATGTAACGCAGGAAGACAACGGTTCTTTCAAAGCTCTTGACGCTTCGGAAATGTATCGTGCGATCCGGTATGCGGGGAAGTCCTACCAGAATGCCTTGGCGCAGGAGTGCATCCGTCTCGGTTATGACATCGAAATGAAGCGGTCCGACAGGGGCGAGATTACCGGATTCGAGATCAAGGGCGTTTCGGAAGATGTCCTGAAACGCTGTTCGCGACGCCGGGAACAGATTGATGAGGAGATCGAGAAATTCGTGGCAACGAAGGGACGGCAGCCGACGCCTGATGAGGTCAAGCTCATGACTCTGCTGACGCGCGGTCGCAAGATGCTGGAAAAGACAACAGATCAGGTGACCGCGTTCAAGATGTCACTATTCACCGAGGAGGAACGGAGCTATTTCCGGAGCATGGCAAGCGAGGCGGAACAGTTGAGTTTTCTGATGCCGCCGCGTCCGGGTCGCGAGACTCCGGAACAGCAGATTCGGAAGGTTGTCGAGCAGTTGTTCGAGCGGAATGGCGTGCTGCGCTGGGATGCGATTCTTGCCGAGGTTCAGAATCAGAATCTCGGTGAGTTTGAATTGGAAACTTTACATGCCGCGATTGAGAAAATTCCCGGTCTGGTGAATCTCGGTAAACCTGCCGTGAATCCGTATTTCACGACGGAGGAGAATATCGAACGGGAAAATTACTGCATCGACATCGTGAATAAAACCAAAGGCGTCTGCAACGATTTTGCGAGCGACTACATTCCGTTCAGCGAAGCGGAGGATACCTTCGATCATTCATCGCAGATTGAGGTGATCAATCAAATTGTGCAGTCGAAAGATCCGTTCGCGGTCTTTCGCGGTGTCGCCGGAGCGGGCAAGACCTCCACCTTGCAAGAACTCTGCAAGTGCCTCAAAAAAGGCGGTGTGACCAATATCCATGTGGTGGCTCCGACCAATTCGGCGGTGGATGTGCTGCGCAGCGAAAGTTTTGAATCGGCACAGACGGTGGCAATGTTTTTACAGAACAAGGACAAGCTGCCGCCGAAGGGCTCGTATCTGATCATTGATGAATCCGGTTTGAACTCGCTCAGGCAGGGAACGGAGATGATGAAACTTGCGATGGAGAACGAATACCGGGTGCTGTTTGTCGGCGACGAGCGCCAGCATTCTTCGGTGGAAGCGGGCGATTTCTTCCGTCTGCTGGAGGACCATTCCAACATCACGAAGACCTGTCTTTCGCAGATTCACCGTCAGCAGGTGCAGGAATACCGGAGGGGAATTGAGCTGATCTCGGCGGGAAGCGCCCTGGATGGCTTCGAGCATCTGGATGAGCATGGTTACATTCACGAGGACAAGGCGGCTTATCTGGAGCGTGCCGCTGAGGATTTTGTAAAACTGACTGACGACGGCAGACGCCCGCTGGACTGCATCGCGGTTTCGCCGACCAACAAGGAGTGCGACCTTTTGACGGATATGATCCGGCAGAAAATGAAAGCCTCCGGTCGGATCGTGAATGATGAAGCCAATCCGGTGGAATCGTTCCGCTCCTGGGGCTGGACGAAGCCGCAGCTCGGCAACATCGAAAATTATCAGGTCGGCATGAAGATTTTCTTCAATACGAAAGTCAGAGACGTCGCCAAACCGGGCGAGATGGCGGAGGTCTTGAAAATTGAAGATGGCAAGCTCGTTTTGAGCAACGGCAAAACGGTGAAGCCGTCTGCAATCCGCAACAGTATTGATGCCGGGAACGCTGTTTCCCTGCCGGTCGGGAAAGGCGATATTATCCGTTTTACGGTGAATCTGCGAACTTCGGAATACAAGATCAACAACGGCAGTCTGGCGATTGCGACGGGCAACCGGAACGAATATCTTCTGCTGGATTCCAACCGGCGGGAACTGACCACGATCCGGCTGCCGGAGAATTTCCGGGGGCTGAAATACGGCTGGGTGATGACTTCCCATGCGTCGCAGGGAATGACCGCGAAAAATGTGGTTGTTGCGGCGGAAAAGATGTCGAAACAGGCGTTTTATGTCGGTTGTTCGCGCGGGAAATTCAACCTTGCGTTGCATGTGCCGGAAAAGGAGTATTTCAAGAAGAAACTGATGGCGATCCGGACGGAACGTCTTTCCGTTCATGATCTGCTTGCCTCGGGAGAAATTACGAAAATCCCGGTTCGAAAATCCGCGGAACAGATCACGCCGGAGTGTCGGCCTGATCCACATCAGCTGGTGCGGAAACGCTGGCAGGACAAACTCCGGAATGTCCTGCACAAAATCATGAAGAAAACCAGGGCGGCGCTTTCAAAGATGCTGTTGCTGAACGGTTTCTATCAGAATCGTCAGGCAATTGCCCGGCAGGAAGAAGAGGATTTGCAAAAGAAGGATGTACCGACAGTCGTGTCGGAAAATGCCGGTGTTCAAGCGAAAAAAAACAACACGAAAACAGATGCCGAATTACGCGAATTGGAAGAATTCGAGCGTCAATTCTATCAAAAATATGGAACGGAGGTAAAGAATGAAAACAGAGAACAGAAACGAACGAAACGGCAGCGGCGTAAATCAGAACATGGAATGGGATTCGATTGACAGGGAATTTGATTCGAGCGTCTGCTGGCAGAGGAGCGCCCATGTCCTGCCGCGTCTGCGGGTCGTGACGATGCTGGAGGAATTTCTGATCCCGTGGGTGCATGTGGCGCTGGTGAAGTCCGACCGCTCTTTCCGGGTGATCGAGATTCATACTTCGCTTGGAATCTCGTTCACAATCGCAGCGGCAGTTCCGCAGAAACAACTTTACTGCATGTTGCAGCTTGAGCGGGTCCGGTGCATTTATCCGGTCGATGGCGTAAATGTAAAAGCATCAGCAAATCAAGAATGACTGTTGCTTTTTCAAGTTATTATGCTCTTATATCAACCTTTATGTTTCTGCGAATGTCGGAATGAGGAAAAGCCATCGAAGAATTTATCAGGGGACTGCAGGGGGGATTTGTCGGTTTTGCAAGGCTTTTCTCCCAGCAATATCAAATATATGCGACAGTTTTTTGGGGAAGAGGGAAGGAATTTCAGGGCGATAATATCCTTACCATAAAAGGAAGCCTTGGGGTAGATAAACCCTTGGTAAAAAACAGGATTCGATCAATTCTCCAATTGCCGATTGGCAAATTGACCGCCGCAGATATGAATGCTTTTGGGGGGATTGGATTTATCCATCATATTCAGATATTTCCGTTCTGCCGGATACAATTCGTTGATTAACTCTTCCTTCTTCGTTCGCTTTCAAGCTCTTGTTGCGATTGAGGAAAGACATAGTAAATTCAAATCGGGCATATATAGCTTATGGAAAGCATACCAAGAATCGTTACAGGCATTTTAATAGCACTAATTGATTTTTATATAAGATACAATATAGAAATTTACAGGAAGAAGGAGATAATCTGGAATAGGAAAGAGTATCCGAAATATTTGAACCGAGGGAAGGCTCAATCCCAGCTGCAGAGTATATTTTCAAAATCAGAGTCAAGATTCAACATGAGCGCAAGATTGCTTGCGCCGCCGTTTCACTTCGGAACGTCAGTTGATGGGCTCAATATTTCAGAAAAATCGGATACATCTCTTTTCTCTGCTTGACTTTACAGCATAACGATATTACATTTCTTCGAAAATATCAAGCGGAAGACAATCGGCAATGGCGAAAATTCAAAAGAAATTAGAACAACATCCGGTAGCGAAGCTGTTTCCTGCTCCCAATGCCGCCGCATTCATGCGAAAGCGTATCTTTCGCGCTGGAAAGCAGAAATATCCGGTCGTCCTCTTCGAAGGCAAGGTCATTGAACATTGGCCCGGATATTGCGCGTGTCTGGAATTCGACCTGCCGTCGCGGGACACGAACAAACTGCAATCCGAAGACCGCCTGAAGGAAGACTACGAAGCGGAAGTCCGCAAAATCAAGGTCGGCTACAAAGATAAGCGGCAAATTCTGAATCATGACATGCACCTGCGTTTGTCATTGACCGATACGGATGAAGAGAAAGCGCAACGCCAAGAAGAGTTGGCAACCAAACGCCGGAACATCACCGAATTGCAAAACGTCCGGCTCGAACAACTCCGATTGCGATACGAGAAAAAGCGGGCCTCACTCCTGAAGGCCAATGCGAAAATCATCCGCACTCTTCGCAAAGCCTGTCAAGCGGAAGTCGTCAGCTCCTCATTGGAGGAAAAGGCTCAATACCTCGTGTATATGCGCTGGGATTACGAACTTGGTAAACTCTCATTGCAAGCCGCATGGGACAAAATCCAGCGATTCGATGAAAGGGCCCAAATCTACACCATGAAATCCGGCAGACAAGTCTTGGTCGAGACCGAGGTCATTACGATTACCCACACCGCCGAAATTGCCAAGGCCACGGCCAATGCGATTAACCGGAAGGGATTCTGCTCCGGTCAAAAGGTCTTGCGAAAGGATTCCTATATCCCGCGTGTATTTGACCGAGTGGGAATGAAGTTTATGGAGAAAACCCAAAGTATAACGGAGAATAAAAATGAGTGATGTTTCTGGAGTTGTGGTTTCTGACTTAATTGGAGTCTCAAAACCTCTTGAAAAACTTATAGAGGTAGTCAGTGCAGGGATTGGGAAATTATATGAGCCCACACATATACGACGTATGGCGCAAGCGAAAGCAGAAGAAATTGGCATAATAGGAGATGCTATTAGTGACAATCTATCGCTCCCAACGGCATATACTAATGGGAACGTTAGCATCGAGTCCCCAGAACTAAACGCTTTGGCAGAGAGGACTGTCAAGCGTTTTGCTTACCAAGAAGTTAGAAAGCAACAAAATATTGAAAGTGTCGTTGAGAAAGCTTATGGAGAATTAAAGAACGAAAAAGAAGTTTCTAGTCAAGCTGTTGATTCAGATTGGATTTCTCATTTCTTCGATAGCTTAGGAAACGTCTCCAGTGAAGAAATGCAACAACTTTGGGCAAGGATACTTGCTGGAGAAGTAAAAGAGCCAGGTAGTTGCTCTATACGGACATTAACCATCCTTAAAACGTTCTCCCTGCGAGATGCCAAAAACTTTGAAAAATTATCACGATATTGTTTCACTACAGGTCTTTTCTCTCTTGAGTATTTAACTGATAATGATGTGTTGCCTTATTCGGAGCTTGCAGACTTTCAAGCAATGGGATTACTCTCTTATGGTTTGGGCTTAACCTATGTCCTGTCTCCAACGCCAGAACAGGCTTTTACACTCATTCTAAACAATGGGCGAAGGCTTTTTCTGATAACTGACGTAAATGAGAGAAAAGAACTTCAAAATAACATAGGCATTCTTACTGCAAGTGGGCGGGAAATACTGAAAATTGTTTCAGAGCAGGCTCTTCCAGAAAAGGAATACTTCTATTTTTGGAAAAGCGCAGCCTCACTTCCCCCCACTGCCAAAATGTATATCGTGAATGGAGTTAAACAAAATGGAGCTTATGTATTTCCTAAAGCAAACATGAGCCCGGTTTAGTTGAACGCCTACTGAACACCACCTAAACCGAGCATGAACCGGCGTCCGTCTTGACCTTCGCCGTTGTAGAGAAGTTTGTAGAGCTGGTTCTTCTTCGTGGATTCGGGGAGGACCAGTTCCATTTCGATTAGCTCGGTCAGGTGGATGTGGAGGCGGGTTTTGGTCCAGCCGGTGTGATTCATCACTTCTTTTCGGGTGAAGGTCTTCTGGTCCATTTCCAATAGAAGCTGAAGGAGGTTCCGGGCGGGGAGTGAGAGGTCGTCGAGGGAGATTCCCAGTAACTCGGAAGCGAGTTGGGTTGCTTGTTGGATGTCTTCCCTTGAAACTTCGATGTAGTCAATACCATTGTAGTTTTTCAGGGGCTTTTTCATCTTGAATTCTTTGCTCTCTGGTTATTTTTGTGCCTGTTCATTCTTGCTACCCGTAAACGGGTCTATATACTCTTTGAATGTTAATTGTTCCATTGCCTGATCTTCCGCCAGTTGATTCTGAATATACGCTGTTATTGCGCGTGTATCCGCTCCGACCGTATTGACATAGTAACCTCGACACCAGAAATGCCGATTCCCATATTTGTACTTCAGGTTTGCATGACGATCAAAAATCATCAAGGAACTTTTTCCTTTCAAGTATCCCATAAATTGCGACACACTCAAATTCGGGGGAATACTTACCAACATATGAATGTGGTCTGGACAAGCCTCTGCCTCCAGTATTTCTACCTTTTTCAAATCGCACAGTTGACGCAGGATTTTTCCGATATCTTTTTTGATTTGTCGATAGACTACTTGACGACGATATTTGGGCGCAAATACAATGTGATACTTGCATTTTCAGATTGTGTGTGATAATTTGTCAATTGTCATTTGAAGCTCCGTTCTATTGGTTGCGATTGGCGAATTGCAATACGATAGCACGGAGTTTCTTCTCTCGCCTTTAAGCTGAAGCTCTTCGGCTACATACCGGCGCAGCCGGTAGTTTTTTTACGCTTAAGCAATATAAAAAATCCCAGCCATGAGATGAGTTTCATAACCGGGAAATGGGGCGGTTCAGGCGGCAGCCGGAGTCGGATCGTCCGGATGGAGATACGGTCCGGCGAAAGTTCCGGCTTCCTTGTTCTTCATGCCTTTGTAGATCATGCGCTTGATCTGCTCATTGCGGAGATTCTTGAAGGTCTCGCGCTTGACGCCACGCAGGAATCCTTCCCGGACCAGTTCCAGAAAACGCTTTTTCTGCCCCCAGGAGGCAAGCGGATCGCCGTCTTTGGCGCGGATCTGGTCGATAATCTCCGAGGCACGGCCTTTGGTGAGATTCTTCCAGTCTTCCGCAGAGAAGCGTTTCCAGGAACCGTTCCTGATTGCATGACCAATCGCGCGGCGCTGGCTGTCGGTTGCCGGTGAATCCGGATCGGTGATCGTGAACTTTCCGGTGGAATTGGTGTTGCCGGCATTGCGGACGTTGTTCTTTTTCTGCGTGTTGTTCATCTTTTTGATTCCTTTTTTTTGTTGGTTTATTGGGGAATTCAGTTCTTTCGCAAAGAAGCCGCGCGGCGGATGAGACTTCATCCGCCGGTCAAGCGGCCGGAAGAACTGAATTTTGTTTTAACTTGAAATGTTGTTCGATCACCAGACTTTATACCGTATGGCGCAACTCCCGGATGATTTGATACGGGCATTGGGCACAGTCGAGATTGCAGGGTTCCTGTCCTCGCAGTTTACAAACGGATTGCAGAGCATCACGCTTGACCAGAATCGCGTCACTTTTCCTGATCCAGTATTCTCCGTTGTTCCAGGCTTTGCGCAACTCGGCGGACGTGGAAAAATAATCGGTTTCCACGCCGCAGTTTTCACAGCGGAAGGCATATTGCTCCATCTGTTTATTCCAGGAGCATAGACGCTTCAATACGTCGATATTCCCCATTGTTTGGCAGGCACGGCACCGGAACGGTATATCCGAATTATGGAACAGCGACAATTTCGTCGGATCGGGTTCATAGCGGGAAAGGTTCTTATTGAGATAATCCGAGGCGTAGTATTGTAGAATTCCGCAAGCTTCGCCCATGATTTTCATCGCGGCAAGATCGCGTTCCAGTGTCTTGATCGTACCGAAATGAAGCCGCTGTGTATGCCCGGACTCATCCAGATAACCGTTGAGCCAAGCGTCGATGTAAATGCCTTCCGAACCGCCGTAATCGACAGAGAAGATACAATTAAACTCATAATTGGAAATCGGCCGTTTGTTTTTCTCCTCAAATTCACACGCGGAATCGTAGTCGATAATCCGGTCAAGTTCCTGCAAAGCGCCGGCATCGCGTGCCGTCTTCAGAATGCCTTTGAACAAGTCAATGGCACTGTCCCGTTTGATGTTTTCTTTCATGATCAGACCTCCTTGAGATTAAAATTCTTTTTCGAGGATCTCCTCAAGCATTTCGTATTCGCCATTGGAGAGATAGCAGTTCCCGCCGAGGCAGGTGAATTCTTCCTCCCGACCTTTGATGTGTTTGCCATCGACAACCTGAAATCCGTAAATTCTTGCGTAAGCAGCCATTTTCTCACACTCCTTATTTTGATTTTTAGTTTGAGAACTTCTGTTCTTTCGCAAAGAAGCCGCGCGGCGAACGGGAATCCGTCCGCCGGAAAAGCGGCGCAAAGAACAGAGGGACTGGTCAGGCGCTCTTCTCCAGAGGTTCCTCTTCGGTATCTTCTTCATCGGACTCATCGGTGATTTCGACTTTTTCGGCAATCACTTCGACGCCGAGATTGAGGTAATCCGAGAGGCGCGGCATGACTTCGATACGGCGGTCTTCATGGAGCAGGTCCAGCTCGTTCAGCTCGAAAAGGAGCTTGTCGAGTTCCTTCTGAAGTTCGATGCGCTCGTCGGCGTATTTGAATACGCGCTTGCCTTCGGTTTCGGCAAGTTGTTTCAGACGCTGACGGTTCAGTTCCAGCGATTCCGCTTCGCCGACGGCTTCTTTCGCTTTGGCGTCCAGCACGGATTTCAGGCTGGTGATGAGTCCGCTTCCGGTCGTCACATCGCTGCCGACACGGATTTTGCCGTTATAGAACGATTCTCCGGCAAGGCGGTAACGGATCACCGCCTGATCCTCGCGGGCACGGTAGATCTCGAACGGGCAGATCGCTTTGAGTTCGATTTCGATGCCGTTGATCTTCGCATAACCGAGGTCGATAGAAGCGTCTTCCCGTTCCCACTTGGCGTGCAGAATCGCCTGATAAATTCCTTTGCTGGTCAGGTGATTCGCCAGTTGTTTGACCCGGTATTCGGGCGTGCCTTCCAAGGCAATGCCGTTGATCTCGATTTGCGGGAAGTCGGTCGGGAACGGATATGCCGCAAGTTCTTTCATGCGCTCAATGTCCTTTTCAATTCGCGGAATCGCCCGTTCAAGCTCGGATTTCAAATCTTCATCACGGCGAACCGAACGGCGGAACTGATATTCCAACGACTGCAGTTCCCGCAAACGGGTCTCCACTTCAACCTTGCGGATCAGCTTGGGATTGCCGGAAATCTGTGCTGAAAACGAGGCAAAATCAATCGAAGTGTCGTTGATCTCATCCATGTTGCGGCGCTTCCCTTTCAAAGCGTCGTTGATGAATTTCTGCTTTCGGGTCAAAATCTGATACATCCCCGCGTCAAGCGTTTCCGCCATGCCGTAACGGATCACTTCGACCTCCGGCAGAATATTGCCCTGGCGGACCAGACGTCCGGTCCTTTGCTCGGCGTCAGCCGGACGGAACGGAGCATCCAGATCATGTTCCACCGCAAGACGTTCCTGCATATTGACGCCGGTTCCGAGCTTCTGCGTCGATCCCATGATGACGCGGACATCGCCGCTGTTCACCATGTCGAACACCTCCTGCCGCTGCTTGTCGGTTTTGTAGTCATTGATGATCGCGATTTCCTCGGCGGGAATCCCGCCTGCAACCAGTTTCCGCTTGATTTCACGGAATACGTCGAAGCAGACCGTCTTGCCGTCTTTGAGCTGGAAAAGGTCGCTGAACACGACCTGCGCGGCTTTGATGGAATCGTATTCACGATATTTCTCCAGAATCTTATTGACGCAGACATTGAGCTTGGAACCGGGATCGTCCTTCGCATCGGCGGCAATCAGGCGCAGGTCGATGGTCGCCTTGCGGGAGAGCCCGTAAATCAGCAGCGGAATGTGCGTAAATTCCCGCTTTTTCGAGTTGCCGAGCTGCTCGAACCAGGTGTAGACATCGCTCAGATAATCCATGAAGCGGGAGACCTGTTCGGTTCGCGGCAGACTTATCTGCTCCGGATGCCCGCCTTTGATCGGCGGTTTCGGAATGCCGGTCAGATCCTCCGGCAGAATCACGTCCGCACAGCTCCGGAACATCTTGGAGAGCTCCACGATGTTCGTGAATTTACAGAAGCGCGAGACCATTTTGAGGCGTCCGGCGGCATTCAATTCCATCGCCGTTTCGCTCTGGGTAAAAGTCGAAGCGAAACGGTCAAAGGTGTCCACATGAAACGCCGACAAACTCTCCGGCGATACGTAGCGAAGCATGTTGAACAGCTCCGGAAGCTGGTTCGTGACAGGCGTTCCAGTTGCCGTGTAGATATTCCTGCCGCCCGTTTTTTCGCGGATCTGATTCAGCTTCAATGTGAGGCTGAACGCCTTTTGCGAAGCGGCGTTGTCCAGCCCTTTTACCCGCGTCATTTTCGTGACGAAGAAGTTCCGTTTGTAACTGTGAACCTCGTCCACGAAGATGCAGTCCACGCCCAGTTGGTCGAAGTAGACGATATCCTCGGAGGCATGGCGGTCCTCCAGTTTGTCCAGACGTTTTTTGAGGCTGCGTTTGCGCTGTTCCTCCGCTTTTTTCTGACGGCGGTTGGGCTGCATGGCAACGCCGCGCGTACCCTGAATTCGCTCCAGCTCGTCCAGTTCCGACTGATATTTCGCCCGGACCAGATCGGGATTGTCCTCAATCATATTGAACGAACTTTGAGCGATGATGACGATATCCCATTTGCCCGTGGCAATGCGTCCGAGAAACCGTTTGCGCTTCTCCTTGGCCAGATCATTTTTCGTCGCCACAAGGATATTCGCGGTCGGGTAGAGTTTCGGGGCGAATTCCGCAAACTGCTGAAGCGTGGCGTTCTGAACGACGATCATCGTTTTCGTCGCAAGTTTGAGGCGGATCAGCTCCATCGCGGCGGTAATCATCACGGCTGTTTTGCCGGCGCCGACCGCGTGCGCCAGCAAGCTGTTCCCCTGAATGCACCGCGTGACCGCCCGCTTCTGATGTTCGCGCAGAATGAACGGCTTGCCGTCGATTACCGAACTCGCGCCCGGATAAACGTCGAACGTCGGCAGGTCGTATTGCTGCAACACATAGTTGTTGAAGCATTCGTTATAGACCTGTTCGACCTCCAGCGCGAGCTCACGGTCATCCATCACGAAGTCGTGGAAACGGTTCTGGATTTCATTCTTATACTGACGTGCCATCAGAGTCGCTTCTTTATCTATGACCTCGACATACGCTTTGCGATCCGCATTCCAGACCGATTTCTGGATGACCGGATCTTTCAGATTCAAGATGAGCTCAATCAGTTCCACCGTGTCGAGGGTGTCGAGATTGTACTGATTCAGGAGCCGGCGGCTCCGGTAATCGGCATCGACCTTCCAGCTGTCGGAATTTTCATCATAATGAATCTCAACTTTGCCGTTCAAGTCTTTGGCGACCCATTTCTGAACGAGTTCCGCAGGCAGCCAGAACGAACCGAGCGCGAAGTCGATATCTTCAATGGTCAAAGGTTTCGGTAGAACCGTTTTCAACGCCTCCACATTGGTGGTCAGACCATACGCCTGCGCTTCCTCGATTTTCATTTTGATGTGTCCTGAAAGATAACGGCTTTTGAGTTCAATTCTCTGTGCGGCCGGGTTGTAGAAATACTCGCCGCTCGCCAGAAGTTCCGTTTTCACTGATTCATAGTCCTTGCCGGTGATCCGGGCGATGTATTCAAGGTCGATGCTGTTACGATAAGCATGGGAGATCAGTCCGGCTTCGACGACGTTTTCCGCATGCTCCGGCTCCCGCCACGGCCATTGCGTCCGCTTGAAAAGGATGTCGCCCGGTTCATAGACTTTTTTCGTCGTCTTGATCCCGGCTTTGTTGGTTTCGGTCACTTTGCGGCAGTTTTCAATCGCCGCGACTTTGAGGTATTCGGGATCTTCCACACAATATTTATGAACGGTCTTATTGGAAAGCACGCCGTATTTTGCAACATGATCGTTGTAAAGACACCGGAGCCGGATGCGCAAATCCTCAATTTCTTCATCCGGGGCATTGAAATCCAATTGCGCCTCAATGAGTTCGTTCAGCGCATTCTTGATCTTGACGAAGGAATGGACTTTCTGCGTCTCCTTGAGCGTGAGATTTTCCCCTTTGCGGTCCTTCATGCGGTGTCCCATGCCGTCAATGACCTGATAAACGGTGTCGAGGGTGGAAAAGATGCTGTATTCCCGGCAGTTTTCCGGCGGTTCCTTCTCCTCCGGAATATCCGTCCGGTTCGCATAGGAAACAACCTCAACTTTGGGCGCAGTTGCTTCCGGAAGAGCATTGCCGAACAGATCGGTATTTTCGGGACCTTCCGGCAAAGCGGGCATGAACTCTTTACGCGCGATATCGAAATATTCTTTCAGACTTTTATCATTCGGCAGAACGGTCGGTGTATTCAGTTTGCCATACATTTTGCCGGAGTTCGAGAGTCTTCCGAACACATGTTCCGGATGCTGCGCGAAGTAACAATTGACCTCAATTCTTCCCGTCTTATCGGCGGTGTCAACCCATTGCAGATTGCCGGAAAGATTATCCCGATACTCTTTCTTCAGGATGAGAATATCGGCGACGATCTCCGTTCCGGCGAAAGTATTGTTCGGCAGACGGTAAGCCTTCACAAGTCCCGCACGCCCGTTCGTGATCTGCGGCATGGAACCGGGTTTGTCCATTGTGGAACTGGAGGTCAGGAGGACGGCATGGCCATTTTCCTTCAGACAATCCAGAGCACGGGCGATGAAATAATTATGCAGATTCCAGGCATTGTAAGAACGGTAATTCCGGTCATACGGAGCAAATCTGCCGAACGGAACATTGCCGATCACGAGGTCATACTGTTCCGGCAGTTTGACTGTCTCCAGCGATGCGATCCGGATGTCTGACTCCGGATAAAGCGTCTTCGCAATGTTTCCCGAAATTTTATCAACCTCGACGGCTGTGAACTCATAGGATCTTTGAAACGGTGCAAACCCGATGAAATTTCCGGTTCCGGCGCCGAGTTCCGCAACCTTGCCGGACTTGATCCCTAACTCCTGCCGGACGATGTCCCACATGAAATCAATGATATATTCAGGCGTATAATAGCTGTCGAGAATGGAATTCTGCGCCGTCTGATATTCTTCGTCGGAAAGCAGTTCCTTGAGTGTCTGATGATGGCGGTTGCCTTCCATGAAAACTTCGGTCAGCCCGCCCCATCCGCTGAACTGCGAAAGCGTGAGCTGCTCCTCATGAGACGGAACCCGTTCTTCGGCTTCGAGTTCCTTCAGCAGACGGATCGCCTTGAAATTCGCCTCAATCCTTGCCGCCGGAGTCGTCGGCATCCCATGCCTGCCGTCATTCTGAAAGTTCCGCGGAACGACCGTTTCCGGAACCTCCTGCACCTTCGATTGAACCGCCGCCTGCATCGCGGCAAAATCGAACAAATCCAACTGTATTGCTTCCATCATCCTTATCCTTTCGGTTGATTTTTTGCCCGAAGGCTGACGGACCGAAACAGGATGCAGCGTCATCCGGTCCGGCAGCCGGGAAATCAAACGAAAAGAAATTATTTCTTTTTTATCAGATTCCATTTGATTTTCAAAGGAAAAGATGCTATTTTTCCTTTGAAAATCAAAGGAAAAATCAATATGCTCTCTATTGAAGATAAAATACTTGCAAGAATAAAATCTCATGGCAGAGGATGGGCGATGACCAATAGCGATTTTGGAGACTTGGCCAAGAGTGCAACCATAGATTGGAGCCTATATCGTCTCAAAGATAAAAAAATTATTCGCCCTCTTTTGCGGGGAATTTACGATTATCCCCGCTTCAGTGAACTTCTTCAAGAAAAGATGGCACCTGATATGGAAATGGTTGCCAGGGCCATTGCCCGAAAGTTCCAGTGGAATATTTTGATTTCCGGCAATGCGGCATTGAATTATTTAGGATTGAGTACTCAGGTCCCAATGCGTTTAACCTATTTTTCGGATGGTCCAACCCGTCAGTATGAGATTGACAGTCGAACAATAGAATTCAAACATATTTCTCTTAAAGAGGCGAGATTTGCAAATATCAAAAGTGAAATCATAGTCCAAGCTCTCCGGGAGTTGGGAGCCGAACATATTACTGCAGAGATCATAAATAAGATACGTAACTTTATTCCGGCATCAGAACGGAATAAAATCTTGAAAGATACTCAATTCACTACAGATTGGATTCATGATAAAATAAAATTGATCTGCTCGGAAGGAAACTGATCATGGACAAAATTGCTCGTATGGATTTCAGAAAACGGCAGGAACTTTTTGTTCAAACGGCGGCAAAATTTCCTTATTTGTCTGAAGCCGCAGTGGAAAAAGATTTCTGGGTCTGCTGGATGTTGAAGCAACTTTTCGATTCTTCATTGAGGGATACTGTTATATTTAAAGGCGGAACCAGCCTTTCCAAAATTTTTCATCTGATTAAACGATTTTCAGAAGATATTGATTTGATCCTGAATTGGAAAGAGAATCCGATAGGGAATCCGTTAGAGAAACGCAGCAATGCACAACAGACCAAGTTCAATGAAGAACTGGATACTTGGGGACAGCATTATATTGCAGACGTATTGCTGCCTGAGGTACAGAAACTTTGCGCAGGCATCTGTGTTGCTGAACTTTCAGAGGAAAAACCGGACAATATTATAATCACCTATCCAAAATCTTTTTCCGATGAATATCTGCGTCCCCAGATATTGTTGGAAATCGGAGCGAAAGCTGCTTGGGTGCCGCATGCTGCCTATAAAATTTCACCTTATGCCTCAGAAGCATATCCACAATTATTTGCTACGCCGGAAATAGATATTATTGCAACGACTCCGGAACGTTCTTTTTGGGAAAAAGTTACCATTCTTCATGCAGAAGCGCACCGTCCAGAGAATAGTAAAATACGGGGACGTTACTCCAGGCACTATTACGATACGGTTATGATCGCACGGAGTTCTGTAAAAGAGTCAGCATTCTCCGATTTGGAATTATTGAAGCAAGTCGTCGATTTTAAGGATAAGTTCTATCATTGCGGATGGGCAAATTATAAGGATGCCAAACCGGGAACAATGAGGCTGTTGCCAGCGGAACATTCCATGAAGGCTTTGAAAGCAGACTATACGGCGATGAGAGCTATGATTTACGGAGATTATATTTCATTTGAAGAGTTATTGAATGAACTACGGTCTCTTGAAAATGAAATCAATTCTCTTTAATTCAAAATGCGGCGATGCAGATTCCTGCGAACAGTATGGCGGTGATGATTCCGATCAGCAGAAAGAACAGGATCACTTTTCCTGTATTGAACTTTCCGACATGCCGGATCAATCGGATCAGCCCCAGGGAACCGAATTGCACAATGATGAAAAAGCCGGCACCGCATACAGCCCAGAGAAATTTTCTGTTGGAAAAATCTCGCCAGGTCGGAACTTGACCATATACCAATGAAACCAGAATCAGCATGACTCCGCCGATGGCGATCAGGAACAGAACAGCTTTCATCAGCGCGTAAAGTCTGAGCAAGACGGGCTGTCCGTATACTTTCTGATCAATCCAGAACTCTTTCTCTCGATCGGATTGACGCATGATCCATTTGTAAATGCTGTAGACCAGAAGTATGAAAGCCGCAGGTGTAGAGAGAAGAATATACATAATTTTCAATCCCGGGGGATGTGATCCTGTACATCCCCCGGGCTCCTTTCTTGTTTAGTGGAACAATTCAGCGGCTCCGTCGGTTATGACGGGGACGTTGTGGGCGTCGACGGTGGCGTATTTTTCGATCAGTTCACAGCCTTCCAGCGACAGCAGATGTTCCGCCGGCGTGTCGCCGGTGACGTAATGTACGTCTTCCTTGACCTGTTTCCCGGTCGCCTGATAGTGTTTGGCGCGGGTGTCAGCCCATGCGCAGGCAAGTTCCGGAACTCCGTAAAAAAATCGTTCCTCCGATTTTTTCAAGTTCAGATGGGCGGCAAGTTCATTCAGAGTGACGAATTTTTTGTTGTTGACGATCCTCATGCGATTTTCCTTTCCTGGGTGTTGTGTTGGTTCATCAGTGCGTCCAGCAGCGTTCTTTCCTCCGGGTTCAGGCGGTCGATGACATTCAGTACGAGCGCAACGGAAACCGGAAGTTCCGCTTTGAGCTTCGACGCCGACGAAATGAGCTGAGAGGCTTCTTCCTTTGTCATGTTCTCCCATTGCCGACGGGTGATCGTGGGAAGCCTGCCGTTGCAGATCATTTCAGCCAGCGTTGCTTTCTGCCGGAACGTGGCGAGTCCGGTCCGCATGACCGGAACATATTCCATCTCGAATCCTCGCAGGATTTGAGAGGATGGAATCGGAGTGACATCGACCGCGAGCCGTCCGGCGAAGTCGTCCGCAGAGACGATTTTTCTGCCGAACGCGAAGTAGTGATACAGGCCTTCCAATGGATTCAGGTAGATGTCCCGCTGGAGTCGGGTAACGGCGAATACTTCCTCCGGTCGGAGTTCCGGCAGACGAACGATCAGATCGTTCAGATGTTCTTCCGTGAACGCCGTAAGCGTCATCAGCCGGAGCTTTCTCTGCCGGTTGCGGTAGGCGATTTCCCGACTGAACAGGAACCCGACGTGGAGAATCAGTTCGTCGATTTCCTTGTCACAGGCCGGAAGCGGAACATCCGCCGGAATCAGTCCGGCGGCGCGGCCGCGCAGGAATGCCTCATGTTCCAATTCAGTCAGATACATCGGCAGTCCTCCTCCGGTTCATTTCTCCGCGCCAGATCAGGCGTTCGGCAGACAGATGACAGAGTTTCAGCAGAACTTTTGAAGAAATCCGGCGCAGATGCCCGTCCTTGCCGAGCTTGATGATCCGGGAAAGCTGTTCCGGATCGGCAGGAGCGGTGTCGATGTCTGTCTGCCGGTAATAATCGAACAGGCTTTTCTCCGTCAGCCAGCGGTTCTCCTCGGCGCACCGGATGAGAAAATCCGCTTCAAGCGCGGTCAAGTCTTTGAGATCTTCCGGATGAAAGCCGGGAAGCAATCCCTGCGCATGATAGGAACGCAGCAGATTTTTACATTCCAGAGAAACCGGCGAATAAGTAAGCGGCGGCGTATTTCGAGCTTGTCGAATAAGCAGTTTGCGCTGAGTTTCGGTCAACGCATCCCATTCGGAAACGGGGACACAGCGAAGCTGCCCGATCCGAACGAGCTGTTGCAGGAATTCTTTTGTGGTGGACATTAAAACCTTTCCACACACCCCGCAATTAATTTACAGGAGGTGTTTCATTTTTCAAGTTATTTGACTCGCAACGGCATCAGAATATAGTGAAATCCCTTGCCGTCCTCAATCATGATCGGGCAGCTCGCTCCGTTCATCTGGAGACGGAACTGGTCTTCTCTGACATGCCGGAACGGCGCTTGCAGAAGCTGGTAATTGAACGTGATTTCCAACGGATCGTCGTAGTCATAGGCGACTTCAAGGCGATCCTTTCCCTCTCCGACGGTATCGTTGCGGGAGAAAAACTCCAGTTCTCCCCGTTTGAACGTGAGTTTCAGATTGCTGATGTCGGCGGTCAGCGGAACCGCCAGCAGGTCCAGCGTCTGCATGACGGCATCACGGGGAATATCCAGCATCTTTTGAAAACTTCCCGGAACGATCTGCCGGAAGTTCGGATAGCTTCCCTCAACGAGTTTGGAGTAAAGGAGAATATCGCTGAAGCGGACGCGGATGTGGCGTTCGGAAATTTCCAATTCGCTCGTCCCTTCCTCACCGAGAAGCCGCCGGAGTTCCAAAGCGGTTCTTGACGGCAGGATGATATCGCCGTCGCCGCTGCTTTCCTCCACTTCTTTTTCGACAAAGGCAAGACGCTTCCCATCTGTGGCGACAGTCGTCAGAATGTTGCCCTTGACAGAAAACAGAATGCCCTGAAGCGTTTTGCGGGAACTGTCCTGACTGACCGCGTAGGAGACATAGTCGATCATACGGCCCAATTCCGGCTGAGTCAGACGGATCTTCCGTTTGGATTCAAACAGCGGATCATCCGGAAAGTCGACCGGATCAAGACCTTTCAGCAGAAATTCCGCGCTGCCGCATTTGATCGCGGCATGATGATTGTCGCCGCAGTTGATTTCGATTTTATCGCCCTTGAGCTTGGAGACCAAAGCCAGCAGACTTTTTGCCGGAAGCGTGGTCACTCCGGAATATTCGACATCGGCACGAAGTTCCGTGCGGATCGTGATTTCCGGATCGGTCGCTTTCAAATTCAAAATATTGTCTTCGGCCTCAAGCCGGACGTTGTTGAGGATCGGCAGAACCGGTCGGCGGCTGACGATATTGCAGACCTTCTGCAGATGTGTCAGCAATGCTTCTTTTCCAACGGTGCATTTCATTTTCTCAAGTTCCTTCTGTTATTTTTTGAGATCAAACACTTTGTTCGAACACCCAAACAGAGCGACCGCCGTCAGAATGGACGGCGGAAAGAGCGAAGGTCGAACAAAGCGTATCTTATCTTCCCGTAATATCGAATTCATGACAAGATGCAAACAAGATTGAAATAACCTTATATCTCAAAATATATTCAATCTTGTTTGAAATAATTCAATCACGCAATATATTATAAAATATGATTTAAAAATTTTCGGGAGAAAGTATGATAAGCAGAAAATATTATCTTGAAAAGATCCAGCCTTATCTCGGGAAGCCCGTGGTGAAGGCGATAACGGGACTTCGACGTGTCGGAAAAAGCGTTTTTGTCCGGCAGCTTATCGAGCATCTGCGGAATCAGGGAATTGCTCCTGGTAATATTCTTTATGCAGATATGGAGTCTTTGGATTTTGATTTTATACGAACATACAAAGATTTGCATGAATATGTCATGAAAATGACGGACAAGGTGTCCGGAAAGATTCATATTTTTGTGGATGAAATTCAGGATATCGTCGAATGGGAACGTGCGGTCGCATCCTGGTCCGGCCAACCGGAACGTTACGATGTAATAATCACCGGGTCCAACTCCACAATGTTTTCCGGGGAACTTGCTTCAAAGCTGACCGGACGTTTCATTGAGTTTCCCGTATTTCCATTGTCGTTAAAGGAATTCAAGGAGTTCTATCCGGAATTCGATGAGCGGCAGGTGCTTTTCGAAAACTATCTGCGATACGGCGGAATGCCGGGATTGCGGATGCTGGACGAGCTCAAAGATGAAACCGCATTGCCGTTTCTGCGCAGCATTCATGATACGATTGTGTTGAAAGACATTGTCAAACGGAAGAACATCCGGAACACTGCATTGCTGGACGACATCTGCCGTTTCACCTATGACAATATTTCCAATCCTCTGACAGCAAGCAGCATCAGCGCCTATTTGAAGAACCAGAAAATTCAGACGAATGTTCAATCCGTGATCAACTATCTGACCGGATTGATTGAATCGCAATTATTTTATAAAGCCTCCCGCTATGACATCAAAGGGAAAAAGCAGCTTGAGATCAATCATAAATATTATGCTGCCGATCTGGGGTTGAGAAACTCTCAGGTCGGTTTCCGGAGCAACGATATTTCCTATCTGATGGAGAATCTTGTCTTTATGGAACTGCGCCGTCGATTTGACCGGGTTTATACCGGAGAAATCGACCGTTGGGAGGTTGATTTCATTGCGGAAAAGAACGCAAAGCCGCATTATTATCAAGTCACGATGAATCTGAATGATCCCAAAGTCATGGAGCGTGAAACCCGCTCGCTGCTTGCCATTGAGGACAATTATCCGAAAACGATTATCTCATTGGATCAGGTTCATGGTGACGGCATTGCGGGAATAGAGGTAATTTCGCTGTCGGATTTTCTGCTTCAGAAATAATACAGCCTGAGTGTTCCTGCCTGCAAGTTGATCATTCCCCAATCGGCACGGGATTCATGCGTCCGGTGTCGAGATTGATGTAGAATCCGCGGTAGTCGAGGCCGCCCTTGCGAAAAAGCCGCCAGATCAATTCGAGTTCGGCGGTGGCGAGCCACTGATTCACGAATAGCTCCTGAACGGAAAGCGATTCGGCAAGGGAACAGCTTGGCAGATTCTGTTCCTTGATTTTTGTGTCAATGAGCGTCGGCAGTTCCACGTAGGGATACGGAAGCTCCTTACTTCCATTGCCGATGATGACTTGCCCGCAGGTGGCGAGAACGCCTCCGTCAAGGACGTATGGACCGTTCTTTTTCGGGAGCGTCTGAGAGATCTCTTTCCGTGACTTGCGGGAATCCACGCAGGCAATGAGAATATCGAAGCTGCGGGTGAAGCGGTAACGTTCCGGATGCGCTTCCCAGTTCAAGGCGAAACCGAGATTGTAGCGGTTCACGAGCGCTTCCGCTTTATTCAGTCCAACCTCGGAAGCGGAAAAAAGCTGCCGTCCGATGTTTGCCGGGGAGACTCTGTCGGGGTCCCATACTTCAACGTCCAGTCCGTAAGGATGACCGAGGCTTTTCATTGCCAGATGCAGTCGGACCAGCCCGGAAAGCACCAGCGATCCGCCGCCTCCAACACCGATCAGATTGATTTTGACCGGGTTAGTGTGAAATCCGCTTTTTACCGTATGTTTCATTTCAAAAGGTCTCCAAGAGTTTGATTGGCTGATTTCAATAATTCGACGGGAAAACGGTCATGCTTTTTCTTTTTCAGATATTTGATCCAGAATCCATCATGTCCCCCGGGATGTTCGATCTGTTGCATGGAGTGAGTCGCATGACCGAATTTTCCCTGATAGAACAGCTCGGATACCAGATTCATGTTTTCTTCCAGAGAGTTCCGGCGGTCGATCCGGAGACCTTCCGGTAGACAGACAGCTCCATCCGTTTCACTGATATGCGTCAAAGGCGCAATATAGAGCTTCGTTTTGGGGGTTGGACGGCGATTGCTTCTCAAAGCACGGCAGCGGAGTGTCCCGTTTGCAATCATGAAAAGCAACGGCGGCCACATGACCTGCCGTCCCGACAGTTTGTTCAAAATCGCCCGTCCGGGTTCTTTTTCCCGGTCAATTTGAAAATAAATCGGAGCCAGGCAGCTTTTCTCATACCATACGATGCCGTCATAGGAACGGGCCAGAATTCTGGAATCCTGAAACTTCAACTTGTCGGCGCCGTTGGAGTTTCGGAAGAAATATTCCAGCGCCTTCATGTCGAGAGCCCGTCCGGGCGCCAGCGAACCATTTTCATTCACTTTGTGGAGAACCGCCGCCGCATTATGCGCAGAATAACTGTAGCCATATTCCGACCAGCGGCGATAGAACAGAATCGCGCCATCAAGCCGGAACCTCATTTCATTGGGGATCATTACTTCCATATTCTTCTTCCTCCGTATGGATTCGATTGAGAATCAGCAGCAGTCTTCCGAGCGAATGGACCGCATGGCTGATTTCTTCCAGGGTTTTCTCCAAGTGGGCGTTATCTTTCGGAAACGTCCAGTAAAGTCCGTTCAGAATAATATCCCGCCCATCGTTGACCGCCTGATTGTAAATATTGTCAAAACAGTCGAAAATCATATTATTATGCCAGATCAGTATTCCCGGCAGGTTTGTATTGCAGCAGGGATATTCCGTATGGCTGTATTTCCTGTCCGGCAGTTGGAACAGCTCTTCCAGTTCCGGCGGAATCGAACCTTGAAAAACAGTCTCGTCCGGCTGAAGCATCCACGGTTCAAAATTCTCATCGAAGTCAGCCCGGGTGACATCCATCTCATCCAGATACATCTGGCGGGTTTCCTCATCTTCACAGGAACAGATTTCATCAATATATTCCTTCTCATCCTCATAACCGTTCCAGCAGTTCTCACGGACAACATCCAGAAAAAGCTGCGGAGTGCCGATGTCAAAGGGCGTTGCCGTGCTGATTTTCCGCAGGATTTTCTGCCCCAGTCCCGGAAATTCCTCCTCATAACGGAGGATGGCCTTTTCGACGGAAAAATCCGAGGCGTAAGGCGAACCGAGACGAAAGAGCAGCACATAATCGTCCTCATCAGAATCGAACTCCAAGTCGGAACAGCCCTGATTGTCAGGTTCCGTAATGAAATCAACCTCAAAATCCAATGCCTGTTCGATTTCTTTCGGCAACATCCCCGCGAACCACTGTTGCAGAGCTTTTTTCAATACCGACAACGGCGAATAATCGTTCTTCAGCAATGGTTCAAGGTCGGTATCATGCCCGATCCCGTGAAGGATCGGGAGGATGCGGGACAGACTCCCTTGTGAATACAGCTCTGTCGGCAGAACCAGACGCGGAATCGTTATAAAAGAGGCGGCAGGAACGTCGCATCCAGCGGGATCGACGGCGTATGATTGACAGCATGAATCAGTTTTTGGGTGCATTCTTCACTCTCCTCCGGAAATTCATCCGGATTGAGTTCTTTTTTCTTTCTCTGCTCCGGCAGAAAATGCCGGAACAGACGTTCCTCGCTTACGGGTTGGAAATTCTTTTTCTTCATCGGAAAGTCCCAACCTGCGGAATGAATTTGTATTCGTCAAATCCATCAGCAGTCTTCGTCGGTCCTTTGATCGTAACGTTGGTCAGTTCCGCGTGAAGCAGAGAGTGGAACTCCGCGACCTTCTGCGGCGTCATCTTCGGATCGGGATCGGCAAGCTGCATTCCGTTGAAAACGAATTTGCGCGGACGAGCTTCAGTGATTTTTCCATTGGTTTCGGGCATGATTGAATCCTCCATGTTTGTTTTCAGAAAAGGGACAATTCCCCTTGAGCGGCTTTGTTTTCTTCGACCGCCTTCTTTTCGGCGGCTTTGCGGGCGGCGGTTTCCTGTTTGAGTTTGGCTTCAGCGGCTTTGAGTTCCGCTTCATGCCTGGCAGCTTCCTCTCTGGCCTTTTTCTCGGCAGCCTCTTTGGCGGCAAGTTCCAGATAACCGGGCAACTTCTCCGCAACCGCGGTCTGCAATTCCACGAGCGTGCCATTGACGACCAGCGGAGTCGTTACGCCGTCGCTGACGCCGAGCGCATACTTGTCATCTCCATTGTAAGAGATCACAATACGGCAATTTCCGCTTTGCGCGGCGATTTTACTTAATTCCTCAAGCAACATCCTTTTTATCTCCTTTCCGGGGTTGTTCGGACACAAAAGAGCTTGCGACGGAAGTCCGAATGAACTTCCGAAAGCGCAAGCCGACGAACAATCCGTTTTTTCCTACCAGCAGATCAGATCCTCCAGATAATCCGGTTCCAGACCGTATTCGTCGATGATGTCGAAGCCATCCTCTCCATCCGCGATCCGTTCCAGAATCTCCTGCCTAGTCTCGTCAACTTCTTCCTGCGTATAGCCGTCGCGACGTTTCAAAACTTCATCAAATGTTTCTCTTGCCATTGTATCATTCTCCATGATTTGCTTTTGGGATTTCCGTTCCGAAAAGTCCGCAGACGGCGTTTTCACCGTTTTGACGGACAAACCATTCCGGCGGTTGAGCTGGTTTGGCAATGACACCAATCCAGTCGTTTTCAAGGTAGTAGCCGAGAACCTGGCATTTGCCGATATCGTTGACTACAGCGAAAACCGTTTCTCCGATTTTCGGGATAAAATCACCGGACCATTTTCCTGTCGGAAATTCACTGAGGCCTTTCAGGTAGGCAGTGATATAGATATATCCACTGGCACGCGGTGATGCCTCAATGAGAAAACTCCACGTTTCAAGTGTGAACGTTTCCTGCGTCATCGGTGTCCAGTCATGTTTTCGGATATGTTCTTTCAAAGCCGGAAGCGCCTTGTGATTGATCCAAGCGCAGAGAGATTTCCGGGCATCTTCCTCACCAATACAACTCTGACGATTTTGAAGAAATTCAATATTGCCGTCTCGAAAGATCGTTCGTGCGCCGTAGACTGCCAGGGGCTCCAATTCACGAAACGGACGCAGTCCCCATTCCAGTTTGGCCAAGTCAATCATTTTCTTCTGCCTCCTTACCAGTTTCCACTGTCTGATAGCCGGGAAAGTAGAGAATCGCATCGAATCCCATACTGTCGCGACGACTATGCTGAAGCAACTCAGTAAATTCCTGCTGAAGCTCCTCCGGTTCGTAAATGCCGTTAATGCCCGCTTGAATTTCGGCGATGGCGGCTTCCGGATTTTCTACGACAAATCCGAAACATTTTTCACCGCACATTCCGCGTCCGGAATAGTCATGACGGATTTCCGCATGATCTTCGATCACGCTGACGAGCAACTCAGATACGATTTTCATGATGTTGTAATTCTTTCGATTTGAATTTTTATGATTAAAACCAGCCGTTTTTCTCGGCGGCGGTATTATACTGTTTTTTCGCGGCATTCCATGCCTGTTTCAGTTCAGGGATGGAATCCAGTTGCTTTTCGGTGAGGTCGCAAGCGGATAAGACATCTGCCTTTCCATCCCAGTTGATGCCAAATTCATGATTGCACATTTCATAATAAAACATGCTCTGAACATACTTGGCATTGATTCCGGACTCGGTGAAAATCGCGTTTCTGCGTTCTTCCTCATGACGTTTGAATGTGTTGTGAATCAATTCCGAATCCACTTTCCGGTAGAAACCTCCGGTGTTGCCAAGGCGATAGAGTTCACTGTTTTCTTTGACGCCAAGTTTGAGTTTCATCTCCTCAAACTGCTCTTCCGAAAAGGCAAAGCCAAGCGGCAGGGCGTTCACTTCCTTTTCATGACGCGCTTTCAATTCCTGATACGTTTCCATCTTTTTTCAACTCCTTTCAAGGGTTTGTTCGAGCACAAAAAAGCCGCGCCGGAAGTTGGAATGAACTTCCGAAAGCGCGGCAAGTCGAACAAAACGTTATATCAACTCCAGTAAACCGGATGCCCCCGGAGTTCTTCGACACGGTTCCTGATCTTTTCAATCAGATGAACTTTTTCCGGACGGGTGCGATATTCCCGAAGCATCCGGTCGATTTCAATATCAAATTCCGGAAGAACCAGATCGCAGGCAAAGTTATAGACCATGCCGTGCGTATATTTTTGCAGTCCGGGACGCTGTGCGCCGAAATCCGGATTTAATTTACCAAGCCAGCAGACTCCGTTGTACTCACTGTGCATGGCGCGAATCAATGCGCGGGCATATTGATTGCAGAGTCTATTTGCCTCAATCTGCAACGCATACTGACTTAAATTATTCTCTGCCAGCTGATCGGACAGTTTCGGCAGCTCGTCCGCCCGGAGTTCCTGCCGGAGCCATGCGAGAATTTCCCGCATATAATCAGCAGAAACTGTCCATTCCGGAGAATCACCATACAACAAGAGACCGAAGTTCAGATCGTGTTTCAGAAGTGTTCCCGCATAGTAACGTGAAACGAACTGACCGCGTTTCCACTCCTTGTCGTTCCGGTGTCGGTAATCGTAGAATTCGACCAGCGGTTTGCGTTCCTTGTGGGTGAGACAGTCTTCAAGACCGTATTTCTCACCTTTGCGCAGGATGCGGACATTGAAATGTCCAAAGATTTTCGATGTTTCGCTCATGTTTGCGACCTCCTTGATTTTTTGGGTGGATAAATTCAAAACAGTTCCGGGATGTCCGGAGAAGATATCACATGCTTTCTCCAGGGCGCCGGAAGTTCACATTTCATGACGGTTCGATAGACCTGCTTGCCGTTGATCGTCTTCTGAATAATCTGACCGCTTGCGATCAGAGAGGCGAACACTTCGGAAACATAGTGATCGGCCGTATTGTTGACCCGCTCGTCAAGAGCCGGCAGCCCGTATTTCCGTCCAATCGGCAACTCGATATTCCACCATAGCAGACCGCCCGGATCATGATACAGCTTCCGCTGTGAAGTCCGGAATGCCTTGAGAAGTTCCGCTTCAATTTCCGGACGCTTTGCTGCAATGTATTCCCGCTGCTGCTCCGCCGTGATGTCATAAATTTCCTCAATAATCCGTTTGCCATTCTGCTGAAATTGAAATAACGTTGCTTGAGCAATGAGTTCCGGAACAGCACCGACCAGTTCCTCATGGATGGTTCCGAGGAACTGCTGCGGATGCAGATACAGGCTGGATTTGCCGTTGACGGCATAACCGTGTTCGATTTCCCAGCCGCCATTTCGGAATATCCGTTCGCAATCCGCATGAAACGCCATACTTTCCGCTTCGCTCCGAAAACCGAGTCCGTTGTCCTCTGGGCGATAATAGCTTGGCGTGCGGATGCTGTAACTGACTTTGAAATAATCCGGTTTGAACTGATTGTTTGGCATAACATCATCGCCCTTCGTGTTAGTCCAATTGAATTTGAGCTGTCATTTTGTCCATCGGATTCCATGATGCGAAACCGTCGAAGTGCGCCGGACAGCCTTTTCTGCCGCAGGAATAGCATTTTTTGAAGCCGGAATGCTGCTCCATCTCAGCCAATGCTTCCCCGATGCGTTCCGCGCGATTCCATTGTTCCGCGCGTTCCGCTTCCTCATAACTCTGTTCCAGTTCGGCATACCGGCGTTTCCAGACAGCGCGAGCCTTCAGATAGTCTTTGCAGACCTTCATTTTTCACCTCCGATTTCTTCTTTGATATTCCGCAATGAATTCCGCTTCGGAAACTTCGATGGAGTGCCAATCGCGATCAATCTGACCGCACCGTTCAAGAAGAATCCGGTAGATTTTCCGCTGATCGGCATATTCTTTTTCCCGGTGTATTCGGCTCCAGTAGTTCTGTTCCCGCTTGACATGCGCCATATCCCGGCACAGGCTGAAATCCCGGCTGAGAACAGAGATTTTGTTCCCGTTCAGATCGAAATACGCACGTGCCGTATTGACAAGCAGATACGGATACCAATCGTCATTTCTGTCGAATCGCACAATGTTGCGTTTCCGTAATTCATTGAACTCAATTTCTATTTCAATCATTCCCATTTTCAGCTCCTTTCTGTTCTTGTTTGGGCCCAAAAAAGCCGGATTGTTCCAGACGGCATTTCGTCGGGACAATCCGGCAAGACAAACAAGAACCGCTTATTTTACACAGAAGCCTCCCGGCTTCCCCGCATTGCAGTAGAATTCTTCAAGTTGGTTTTCCCTGTAAAGCGGAATTTTTTCAATGGACCAGCCGCTGTATTTGCTTTCCGCCAGATAGTAACCGTATCCTCCGGAATAGTCCTCACGATTCTCCCAGTCGGCTGGAGCCGTCGCCAGCTCCCGGATTTCCGGAATATCGCTGTTCAACGCTGCCTTGCGCATTTCCGGAAACAAATTCCGCTTGTGTTTTGAAAATGCCAACACCACAGTCCGGACTGTTCGATAATCGAAGTAATCGGTTTGCAAATCCGAAACGTCTTCATGCTCTACGGCTAAAATCAATGCCACAGGCTTTCCATGTTTTTTGATCGCATCGGCAAAATGTTCCTTGCCGATTACAGCCAGACGTTCATTTTCGATCCGGCGCTTTTCGGCTTCAAGTGCTTCGGCTCTCTCTTTTTCCAGAAACAGCTTTTCGAGTTCGGCGATTTCGGCTTCCGGCATCAGTCTGCCGGGATAAAAATAGACGCCGATTCCGAAGCGTTCCGCAATCGGTTTGATGAATTGATGACGGGATACCCGCAGATCATCAATCCAGAGAATCCGGCAGGAAGTCCCCCATTTCCCATTCGCCACACGCTCAAGAACAACGCCGTCATATTCATGGGCAGGTCCATCAATTCCCATAACAATCTGACCTCTTTCCAGACGATGTTCCACGCACGGCTCCATCTTCCCGGTTTTCCAGTTCATGTGCATAACCTGCATGATATGATCCTCCATTTTCAGCGTCCGGAACGTTCCCGGACAAGTTTGTCGAATGCGCTGTTTGAAATCGTCCGGACATTGGTATGCAGCCCGAACCACGGTTTTACTCTGGCAAGCGTCCAGACGACAACTCTGCCGTTTGGATAAGTCGCGATTGCTCCGACTTCGCGGGAGTAACGATTCTGGCGATAAAGAAACTCTTTTGCGGTTTTTTCATTGAGATCGCCCATTCCGATGGTAAGACTCGCTCAGATCAGACATTCCAACGTATGACCGTCTTTTCCCTGTTTCTTCTGCCAATTCCTGACCTTGCTGATGTCCCAATTCAATGACATGATTACCTCTTTCCTTACATTGAAAACCGTTTGCCGATCCCGTGATTTCGGAGAGCCTCCCGCTCGACCTCCGTAAAAAGAGATTCGGGATAACCGGTCACGTCCCCCGAACGCCAGCAGTCGGGATACTCGCGAACCATTTGGAATACATTTCTCTCGATTTCATTGAGAACACTGTCATCTGTTGCAAAGATTCCGGAATGCACCAATAATGTTTGTGTGTCGTTCCGCCGTGTTTCCGTGGTGATCAGCAGTACGATCTGCGGGAAGTTTTGACTCATTTTTACCTTACCTTTCTGGAAAGCTATTCTTTCCGCATAAAAAAAGGCAAGCAGGAAAGTGAATACGGCAGCGCAGCCGCAAGGAAAGAATAATTTTTTATTTATCGAAAGGGATAATGCTTTTAAATGTCTGAAGACCAAGAAGATCTTTTATTTTTATCGTGTGATTTTGCATTTCAATTGCAAATCACACGATATAGTGAAGGAATCAGGAGACATTTTCAACATGTTTTTCGGGGAGGCATGTCGAAAGAATAAGAAGAGAAGGGAGAGCCAGCGGCATTTCTGAATTTCATGACTCCCCGACATGAAAACTCCAGTTAACGATTACTGGTATTCAGATTCAGCTATGCCAAATTTCGTTTTCAAGCTCTTGAAGTTTTTGCCGTAAAGCTTTCTTACCCATGCCGCGGAACGCCGCAATTTTCGCAACTGTTGCAGGAGAAGGCACAACTTTATCATATTCCCATTTATGCAGATTCGCCCTGTCCACTTTGAGCAATCGGGCAAATGCAGCCTGTGACAACTGCAGGCGTTTGCGGATGGCTATGATATTGGCTCCTTTCATTCTGTATTGATGAGATCGAATGGAAGAGGCGAAGGATATCTTTTGCTCCTGCGGAGCTCTCTCCAAAACCGCCAGTCGATGTTCCATTAATTTTTGCTGTTCCGTCACCTCCTTGCAGATTTTCCGGATTTCGAGAATAATCAGTTCATGGAGCTTTTCGCCGATAGCGATTGCTATATCCTGCATGATAAACACTCCTTTCGGAGCCATCATGCCGGGGGGCCGAAAAGCATGAACTGCCGGCGACGAAAATCTCAAAAATGATGACGGTCTGCTTTCTTTCTCAATTTCCCTTTGATATTTCTCCTATAGTTCATTTATTGTCTTGGTAATTAATATTATTATATAATTGCTCTTTTTCAAGATCATTTATTGTTTTCAGTATTGAAAAAATGCTGAAAATACAGAGAAATTGAAAAAAATACGATTTTTTTGTTATGCCATATCAGATAATCCAGAGTAAAAAACACGAGTCGGGCATTCTCATTATTGCAAACCACACTCAGGCTTTCTCTGAATTCTGATTCTCCTCGAAACTGGGTAATCGGGGGCATTTAAAATTGTCCGAAAGAACCAACAAAGCAGACAACAGATTTTTCAATACCGTTGTTGCAATATGCGGTTAATATGCTTATAATCAACATGTTATATATTTTTATCTGCATTGAAAACACTTGTTTTCCGCGTATTTTAGATAGTGTCTGCGATGGTCGCAGAACTACTGAAAATCGGAAAGGATATCATCATGAAAATGCAAATGATCAGAACAGGAGCATCTCTTGCCGACAAGTTCCATGGACTTGTCAAGCTGCTGCAAATGCCGTTTACTCAGGACGGGTTTGAACCGCTGTACCCATTGTTGAAATCCAGGACGATGGCCGGTTTTCTGGCGACCTATGCCACCATGTGCCGGGCATGGGCGGTCAACACCGGCATCGACGCTTCTTCGGGACTCGGCTATGTGCAGTGGATCATCATGGCCATCGGCCTGATCTTTACGCTGATCATGGGGATTTCGACCGGATTCGCATTCAAGAATGATGCGGCAAACGCGAAAGCGCAGCTGATCGGGACGATCCTGATTCCGGTGCTGTTCGCGATTGTGCTGTACATTTTCAACAAAACGCTCGGCATTTCGCTGAATGCTTCCAGCGGACTGTGAGGCTGATATGACGGAAGAAGTACCTCTTGCCATTCCCCGGAATCCGGCTCAGATACCGGCATCGCAGTTCCGTCTGTCGCGGAACCTGAAAGTGCGCGGCGATGCGATCTACATCATTTTCGGCGGCATCATCGGAGCGGTTTTCCTGTTTTTCGCCCTGATGGATGCCTCGGTGATACTGGCCGTCGCCGTATCATGGATTCCGCTGGCGGCGTCCGTCTGGTTCTATTTCCGGTTCGTTCGGGAGAAGCCGCGCTACTATTTCGACTACTGGCTCAACAGCCTCTTCGGAACGGCTCTGCGGCTTGACACCCGAAAGACAATCCGCTTGAAAGCGAGGGTAAAATGATCCGTTATCCCAATGGTTATATCATTGAAACCGATCCGCCGGAAAATGCGTTCTTCGTCTATGGCGAACTGAATGCGACGGGATATGTCGTCAAAGGGTTCCGGCTGGATGTCCCGAATCTCTCCAATGCCGGCTGGCCGCAGAAGAATGAGCTGTATACGCACCTGCAATCGTATCTGTCGCGGTTCGACGCTTCAAAACGGCTTCAGTTCCGCTACACCAAGGACTCGAATTACCGGAAGATTCTGGAAAAATACGAATCCGATACGGAACGTTTGGCGAGTGTGCCGTTCTGTCGTGAGTTCAGAAAGCAGACCGCTGCCGAGCTTCGGCGTCAAATGGAGGCTCATGAACTCTGGCGGGAGCATCTGACTGTTTACATTTCGCGTCCGGCAAAGGATTTCATTTCCGGAGCACTGAATGTGGAGTCGGAACAGGCAATGCAACTGTTCCGGGAACGGGTTTCCTCCTGTTTCGAGTCAGAATATCTGCTTTTGAAAAGCGCATTCAGTTTTCCGATCCACAGACTCACGGCAGTTGAACTGTTCGCCGAGTTCTTCGGAGCGGTAAACAAGTCGCTTGCGGCGGAAGAGGTTGATTACAGGGAGATTTTCAGTCCGGATTTCAGCGATGTTTACCGGAATGAGTTCAGCGGTCAGGATCATGCGGAGCAGGACCGGGAACGGGAGACTGCTTCCGAGCGGCATTACGGGATGTACGGAGACGGAATGTATCACAACATTCTGGTCATGCGGCAGCTTCCGGGCTTCGACCTGACGCCGTTTTACGGCAATGTCCTGCTGGAGACAAACGTGACGAATTTTTCGGTCACGGTCAATCTGCGTCCGCTGAACAAGGCCAAGACCATCGAGAAACTGGAATCGCGCCAGGCTTCGGCGCAGCGTGATCTGGAAGCCGATCCCTCGGCGATTGCCTACCGTTCCGAAGTCGATGCGTTCGGAAAAATGATTTACCGGATGGGAGCGGGAGAAGATGTGCCGTTTGAGGCGGAATATCTGATCCATGTCTGGAACCGGAATCTGGAAGAACTTCAGCAGGAGACGGAGCAGCTCCGGCTGGTGGCGACCAATCTGCAATGCGGCATGATGATGCACGATCTGACGGTTCAGGCGGAAGCGCAGTTTCTGAAAACGCTTCCCGGCAATCTCTACTACAAAAAATGGGACCCGCTGTTTACGCTGCACCGGTCCTTTGCGGCGATGATTCCGTTCAATTCGACGTTCGTCGGCTGCGAGGACGATTTTCAGGCGATTTTTCAGGGCGATCACCATAACCTTGTTTGTGTCAACGGATTTTACGGCGGTTCTCCACAGCACGCCGCCACGTTCGGACAGACAGGTTCCGGGAAATCGGTCAATACGCTCGGAGAACTGCTGCAAACATATCCGTTTTACAGCAAGGTGGTGATCATTGAGGAAGGGGCATCCTACCTGATGTTCACCCGGATCGTCGGCGGAGAGTATATCGAAATTGACCTCAACAGCAATCTGACGCTGAATTATTTCGACACCTGCGGTTCTCCGCTCACTGCCAATCAGACGGATTTTGCGACGAATTTCGCAACGGTGATGTGCGGCCAGTCGCAGAACGATGAAATCATTCAGGACCGGGCGGCGATCTTGTCACATTATGTGATCCGTCTTTATGATGCTTCGTGGCAGGAGTGGTGGAACCACCATACGGAACTGCGGAGCGAAATCGCCCGGATTGCCCTGACGATGGAGTGGATGCTTCCGCAGCAGCCTGCGGGAAGCAATACGCAGTTCGACTGTTATGCGGCATTGAAGGAAGCGCTCGCCAAATCACCGGAGAGTCTCACTGTTCCCGAACAGCAGATTCTGAACTATTATCATGGTATTCCAAGTGGAAAAATCACGGAATGTATCGTGGAGAATGGTTCTCTGCTCCGGGACATTTCCTACGCCTATATGAGACCGGAGGATATGCCGTATCACTCTCAGCTGGTGGAAATGATCCGCTCGACGCCCGATCCGACGCATCGCCGGGAGGATACCAACCGGATTGCCACACGGTTGGCGCAGTATGCGGTGGAGTCCGGACGCGGCGCTCTTTTTGACGGCGTGACCAACATCAATCTCGGAGCGCGGCTGCTGCATTTTGAAATCGGCAAGATGGCAAACGTATCGCAGAACATCCGGGCGATGGTAGGGATGGTGATCAGCAACCTTGCACAGCAGCAGATCATCAATATGCCGCGCAAGCTGCTGAAGCTCTTTCTGTATGAGGAGATGCCGCGAATCATCGCCTCTGTTCCAGGAGCGAGCGGCTTTGTGAAACGTTCCTACGCTCAGCTGCGCAAGAGCAACTGCCGGAGCTGGACGATCACACAGGAGGCCGGTCAGCTCATGGTGCAGGACAAGGAAGGTTCCGATCTGGCGACCATCATCATGGGGCAGAGCAAGCAGTATTATCTTCTGAAGAACAAGGACAAGGGGAATATGGAGTTTTTCCGGCGCTTCATCGCATTGTCCGACGATGCGGTCAATGCCGTGATGAACTTTCCCGCACCGGAGCATATTCCCGGTCGGAAATATTCTTCGTATCTTTACTACATCGACAACGGGGAATATCCGCTGGTGGGTGTAGTCCGGCATTACGCTTCTCCGCTGACGATTGCAGTTGCCTCGACCAGCGGAGAAGCGTTTTCCAAACGGGAAGAGGAACTGCGGCGGCTCCGGATTCTTTATCCGGAACTGGATGAGGGAGAGCTTCTCATCGAATATGAGAACCGGCAGCGGATCAGCAATCCGGCCCTGAAACTGTTGCGGGAGATACTGAACAGCAGGGATTTTTCCCGCCTGGATGTGCTGCACGAGGAACTGATCCGGCTGAGTCTGCAAAATGCCGGATTCCTGCCTCCGGAAATCCAAGAACGAATCCAACATGAACTTAAAACTTTCCACTCAAATAAGGAGTAAAACACATGAAACGACAAAATTTGAAATCCACACTCAAAACACTGCTGGCGGGACTCTGCATCGCTTCCGGAGGGCTGGCGTTTGCCGGCAGCGTCACGGTTTCCGGTACGGCGGGAACCAATCCCACCTACATCGTCATTCCGGAGGAGTATGCCGGAAAAGAGGGACAGTTTGTAGCGACGGCGACTTCGAGCAATTCCAGCCCGGTGACGATTGAAGAACCTTATATCAATCAGGATTATGCGTATGTGAAGAAAAGCTGGAAAAGCTATGGAGCATTCAATTTTACGCTTGGAATCCCCTCCGGAACATTCTACGTCGGGGGAAGCAAGTCATTGAGTTCGCTGGAAAAGGGAAGCTATATTGTGAGAGTATCCCAGGATGTGACCGCACACAGCGTCACCTACGCATTGTATCGCAGTAACTGGGCTGACACGGAAGCCCAGACTTTTTCCGATCTGAAATACTATGCACAGAACGGTACTTTGCCCCCTTCTTCAGGTATTACCCGTGCTCCTACGTATGACGGAGGAGATAATAAAGCAAGTACAACGACAACAGGCGTGACGATCGCCTCCGCCTATATTGTCGTTTACGGAGTCGATGACGGAGGTTCCGGCGGAGAGGTTACGCCTCCCGTGACCGGCGGCGATTCTTCCGGCGGCAGCAATATCGACATCAACATCACAACCGGTACGGATGACGGCGTTTATACCCTGATCAACTCGCTCTTTTCCTACATTTCGGAAATGCAGTCGATTCTTTCGGCTTCCGACGATGCGATCCGCAGTGAGCTCGCGTCTTACATCACCGAACTTCAGACGGCATATCAGGCGGCCGATGCCCAGCTGGCGACAACGATTCAGAATCAGATCAATGCGTTGCAGGCGGCAATGTCAACCAGTGTTTCAGATCTGCGGACTTCGCTGGAAAATCAGATTGCCGTATTGCGGAATCAGATGAGTTCTCTGCAGACACAACAGTCCAATCTGCTTTCCGAGTTTCAGACGTTGAAAGGAGAACTGCAGACGGCGATTGCGCAGAATTCCGGCAATATCGCGGCATTGTCCAAAGAGCTGGCGGAAAAGTATGAAGCTCTGGTTGCGGCGAACTCGAGTCTGAAAGCCGACCTGCTGGCGGAAATTGCCGAAGTCACCAGCGGTTACAAGGAGGCGGACTTGGCATTGATCGCAGATTATTCCTCGAAACTCGCCTCCTTGCAGACGTTGCTTCAGCAGGCGGATTCCGCACTGGCCGACAATATCGCGGCATTGCAGAATGCCTATCAGAATGCGGATGCGACCCTGCGGGAGAATCTGGAGCAGCAGCTTGCCGCCTTGCGTAACGAAATGAGCGCGGAAGATCAGAAAACGCTGGACCGCATCACAGCTTTGCAGCAGGAGATGAACAGTGCGGACAACGCCTTGCGCACCGACTATGAAAATAAGATTGCCTTACTGGAAAAAGAGCTCTCCACGGAAGCGTCTGCAATCCGGACGGAGATGAACAATCTCCAGACCAGATATGAGACCGAACTTGCGAATGCGAAATCCTCATTGGAAGAACAGATGGCGACCATGCAGGCCCGCCTTGAGGCTGCGGATCAGCAGACTCTGAGTCAGATTTCCGCACTGGAACGGGAAATGAACAATGCCGACGAAGCTCTGCGCGCCGATTATGAAAACAAAATCTCCGCATTGGAAAAGGAACTCTCCACGGAAGCATCCGCGATCCGCAAGGAGATGTCCACGCTTCAGACGCAGTATGATACGGCTTTGGCAAATGCGAAATCGTCATTGGAGGAGCAGATGGCGACCATGCAGGCGAATCTGACTGCGGCGGACCGGGAAACGCTGAACAAGCTTTCCTCGCTGGAAACGTCCATGAACAACGCGCTTGATCTGCAGCGGCAGGATTATGAGAACCGGATCAATTCCCTGAATCAGACGCTGACTGCGGAAGCATCGGCGTTGCGAACCGAGATGGCGAATCTCTCCAATGCCTATCAGACGGAAATCTCCTACCTCAAGGAAAATTTGGAACAGCAGATTGCCTATCTCAAGGAAACGACGCAGAAAACAACCGATGATCTGCAAAAGCAGATCGACTCCCTGACGGAAAATTACGACCGCCAGATTACAGAGTTGAAGGCCGATTACGATGCCCGGCTTGCCGCATTGGAGCAGAAATCCGATGATGCGGATGCGGAGCTGAAAGCCGCTATGGAGGCGTATGTGGAGGCGTTGCGCGAACAGATGACTGTCGCAGACGAGGAAACGCGCGCCGAACTTCAGGCGCAGCTGGATAATCTTTCCGGGGCATTCAATGAGCGGCTGGAAGTGATTTTGCAGGAATACGAACAGCGGATTGAAAAGGTTAAAGGTCAGATTGAGGATCTGGAAAGCGACACGAAAACGGATCTGATCACGCAGAAAGCGTTGCTGGAACAGGAGTGCAGAAATGAGATTGCCAATCTCAACAGGAGTTATGCGGATAAAATTGCTGAACTTCAGAAGAGGCTGTCCGGCGATCCGGAAAATGCCGATCTCTATCATGCGCAGATTGCGGCATTGGAAAAGGAGCTGACCTCCAAAATCTCCGAAACGAATCTTTCCTATCAGAAATTGATTCTGGAAATCGACCGTCAACTTCGCCAACTTTCGGACAAGAGCGCGACCGCGCTTCTGGCGGAACTGATGGAACTGCAGAACAAGCGCGACATCGTGGAGGCTGCGATCAACAGTTCCGATTATTCGGACAAACTCGCCGCATTGGATGCGGGAAACCGGCAGAATGCCGACGATGCCCATGCGGAGCTGGAGACGAAACTCGCGGAATTGGAAAAACAGCTTGAGGCGCTGAAGGCAGTCGGCGAGCTGTCGATTGACGACATCATCGCAAAAATTCAGGCGGGAGACGCCGCCAATACTGCTGAGATCGAAAATCTCAAAGTGGTCCTGAAACTTTATTGCGACTCCTTGAAGGATGCGCTCGGCGATCGGATCGCGATTCTGGAGGAGACGATTTCCGCTTTGCAGACTGCGCTTCAGGAGCGGATGCAGACTTTGGAGAACCGTCTGACCTACTCCATGATGACGGATGAGGAACTGGCAAAGCTGGAGGAGGAAAAACAGGCCGCGGTCAATTCGCTTGCCAATCAGATTGCCGGAGTTCAGCTTGCCGTTGAACAGGCGAGGAAAGAGGGTAAAGACACCTCCGCATTGGAGGAACAGCTTTCCGCGCTGACCTCCGAATACTATGCGGCGCAGAACGATCTTGAAAACATCCGCTATGTGATGGAACTGCGCTCCACTTCGGAACTGGCTCTGCACCGCAAATGGATCAAGGAGCTGCAGGAACTGGTGGCGGCATTGCAGAACACCGTTGCCAAGCAGGGCGAAACCATCGCGCAGCAGGGGGAAGCGATCAACGGTCTCAAGGAGACGGTTGCAAATCTGGAAAAGGCGTTGCGTGATGAACTTGCGAATCTGAAAGACGAACTCAAGGAGTATGTGGACGGCAATGTCGGCGAATTGAATGCGGAGATTGCCGATCTCCTCGGCCAGGTCGAAACGCTGCGCGACAATGTCGTTACGCTGGCGACCAGTTCCTATTCCGGCTATCACTCCTCGTCCACCGGGAACGGGTATCAGTACAACTATTCCGGAACGAACAAGGATGAAATCAAAGACGACCGTGATCTCCGTACCAGCGACACCACGGCTCTGGATTTTTAACTCAATATCAGGAGGACTTATATGAAACAGCACAGAAGAATCCTTTCTGCGGTTCTGGCAGCGGGAATTGTTGTCGGAGCGGCCGGATGCAGCACCATCGGCAACATGGCGACTTCGGAACTGGTGGCGCCGGGGCTTGCCATCGGCGGGGCCAGTCTCGGAGCCTTCGCGGCAAAAGACGAGTCCGACGGCACACGCCTTGCCGCAACTGCCGGAGGCGGACTGATCGGCTGGCTCTCCGGGCTTTTCATCACAAAGGGCGTCGAACAGGAGAAGAAAGACGAGTTTCGCACCGGCTATGAGCTTGGACAGTCCAATGCGACCAAATCGCTCTACTGGAATATCCAGGGACTGCATGAAGCGAAAAATCAACCGGAGTCGCAGGTGATCTACTATCAGATCCCAGCAGACTATCCGACGGACGGAGCAAACCGGACGCCCGGTTCCGTCATGCTTCCGGTCGTTACGGATCGGAGGTGAATATGAGCAGGAAAAAGAAATCTCAAATACAGCAGAAACGAACCAGACAAAATCAGGAATCCCATGAGCAAAAACAAGAAAAGGAAAACACTCAAGCTCAATCGCAAATTTCGCCGGATGCGCCGGCGACAACCCGGCAGCGGGAATTGCTCCGGCTTGCTGTACAGCGGGAATGGCTTCATCCGAATCCCTTTGCCTGCGATCATGCGAAGTGGAAAAATCTTACGGCCGGTGAGGCGGATCAACTTCTTGCCTCGCTCCCGCGGGAACGGCTCGGCATCCTCGAACGGGAACTGAATGAAGAACAGCGCAGGAGGGCCGAACACGGCATCGCCCGTGCCATCGGACGCGGGCTTGAAGATGCCACAAGACAAATCGGGCATTCGATTGACGGAGGTATTTCATGAAAAAGACAGCAACATTCATTTTAATCGGGTTATTGGCATTTCCGCTCAGCAGTTTTGCCGCGTATCCGGTGTTCGACGCGACAAACAATCTGCTGGCGACACTGCAGAAGACGATGGACAGCGCCTTTCAGACGGTTCAGAAAGCGAATATGTCCACTCTGATTCAGCAGGGAAAAGAGGATTTTGCCGAACAGGTCAAAATTTACGAGGAATGCGTCAAGCAGTATGAGGAGTGCGTCAAAATCTACAAGCAGGCGGTCCGGATGTACGACTGGATCGACACGAATGTCGGCAACGCCCGGAATTTGAAAACGTTTCTCTCCTGCGGTTTTTCCGATGTCAAGAATTTGCAGCAGATGTTCCTGCTGCTGAATACGATTCTGCGGCAGACGGCAACCTCGACCAACCGGAATTACAATTCGACTTTGCTTCAGCAGGCCGAACGGATCATCGGCAATGATGTCCTGAAACAATCCGCCGACCGGGGGATTGAGATGCAGAACTATGCGCAGGCATCGGAAAAACTTGCCGATAAAAGCGACGAAATCTCGCAGACCATGCTGACGAAACTCCGCACGAAAGATCAGGTGCTGGAGTCCAAAGTCAGTTCCGGGACTGCCGACCTGATGCAGATCACCCATGCGAATGAACAGGTGTCCGTATTTATTGCGGAAGAGTTGGCGCGCATAAACACGAACATCTCCTCCATCAACCGGACCGTTGCCAAGCAGTTGGAAATCCAAGGGCAGGATGAGATGAATCAGGCGCAGGAAGCCGCCGCATACGATCTGCTGGAAAAAGAGGCGATTGAGCGCGGAAGCCGTTACACGAATCAGAAAAATTCGTGGGACCGTATCAACAGTGTTTTCGACAACTGCCGGGTGTTCTGATGATACTTGCAACAACAGTCAATACCAGTATCAGGATCGGGAATACGGCGGTCAATCTGACCTCATCCGCGAATGTTCAGCAGTTGATCGCAACGGCAATGTCGAGCATTCATTACTTTGCGCTGACCGTGTCGCTGTGTATTTTCCTGCTGGCGATTGTGCGGAATTACACGCAGTTCGGGGAGCATGTCGGAGTCCGGTTCATCGGTTCGCTGCTGGTGGTGCTGGTCATGATCTTTTCCTTCCCGAAGATTTGTGACGCAGTGCAGAATGCCACTTATTCCTACTCGCAGGGAACGTCCACGACGATGGAAAATATGTTCTGCTGGCTGACGGAACAGAAGCCGAATGCCGGAAAAGCTCCATCCGAAAAACAAAGTCTGGCGCAGAAAATCGCCCATTTCCCGGAAAGCATGCTGCATGCGGTTCAGGCGGCGATGTGCAATATTTTCTACGTCAACGGCATTTTCCTCGGCAAGACTATCCGGGACATCGTGTATTTCATCTTCAAATGTCTCTATAATGGAGCGCTCTGCCTGACGCCGATATTCTTTGCGGCGATGCTGATTCCGGAAACGAAACACATCGGCGTCAACTTCATTGTGACGACGGTCGGCATCGCCCTGATGCCGCTATGTTTCCTGTTCGGGGATTTGTGCAATATCTGGCTGGCGGAACACATGTGGAATGTGCTCGGGCTCGGCAACAACGGAACGTTCTGGACTCTTGCCAGAAACGGTCAGGCGTTGTCCGCTCCGGTCGGTACAGTTCTCGGCTACATCGGATTCGGCATCGCCTATGCGCTGATCGCCGGAGTCGTGTATGTGGTTCTGCCGTTTCTCTACATGAAGTTGTTCCGTACCGGAAGTCCCGGTTCACCGGTCGGTCTGATGGCAATGGCAGTTGGAAAAGCATTCAATGCCGCTGTTGTCGGTGGAAGCATGCTTGCCACGGCAGGGACTGCCGCGCCTGCCGCCGGAGCTGTGACGGGAGGAAGTTCTGCCGCCATCGGAGCCGCCAATGCCGCCAAAAGCGCAGCAAAGGCGACGCAGACCGGAAGCGACAGTGCGGCCAAAGGGATGAACAAAGCCGCACAGGAAATTGACGATGCCGCCAACGCATCGCCGGGAAAGTGAGAAAGCTATGAGCAATCATGAACAATCTGAATTCAACTCCGGGCATGGGGTTCATCAACACACCCCCAAAAAAACGAATTCTCATGTCCGGAGTTCTTTTTCATCTCCGCAGAAACAGGTCCTCCGGGAACAGCGCAGCGTGATTCGCTGGAGTCTGCTGCATATCGCGACGGCGGTCTGCCTGATTGTCGGCATTTACTATGGTCGTGAATATATGCGGATGCCGGATCGCGTCATCGTGGTGGATGAGGCGGGAAGCATCTATCGCGGAAGCAGTGAAAACGCGCTCTGCAAAGAGACGGCGGAGAATATCGCCCGGCGCTGCGCGTTTGCGTTTCTCGACCGGAGTTTTGAACACGATCACTGGCAGCTTTGCGAAGCCCTGTTCGGACGTTCCGCGCAGAAGTCGTTAAGCGACATCGTCCGGAAAAGCAAAGACGAATTCACGGAACAGAAGATCCGGCAGCTTCCGGAAATCCGGAAAGTGGAACTGCTGCCGTTGAGCGATGCGCCGGGACAGTGCCTCGCATTCGTTTACGGGACGCTTCACCGGACGGGCGTCTACATGAAAATCCCGTATTCGCAGAAGTTGAAATTCACGCTCGGACTGCGGCTGGTCCGTTCGCCGGATGAGAAGGCGTTTCCGTTGCGGGTTCTGCGCATGACCTACGAGGAGAAATCCATTTTCGACAATAAAACAACCGGACAGGATGGTGCGAAATGACTTACAAAGGCATCCATGAAATCTTGAAAAAAGCGTTTGTGATCTATGTGCCGCTCTCGCTTCTGACACCACTTCTGATGTATCAGTGGCGGGACAACAACCGTCTGATTCTGATGGATCGGGCGAACAGTTATCACATCACGGAGTATACCTCCGATCAGCAGCTCCGGCAACTCTATGAGTATCAGGTCAAACAGGCGGTTTTCGCTTTCCTGATGCGCAATCCGAACGGCTTCGACAACCGGGAACTGCTGGATGCGATGTTCGTCGGAACAGCCAGACAGGAAACGCAGAAGCAGTTCGCATCGGAAGCGGCGCAGTTCAAACAATATAAAATGCACCAGAAGCCGGAAGTGCTGAACATCCGGATTCTGCGGGCGGACCGCCGCAGATCGTTTGCGCGGGTGAGCGGACAGTTGATCCGCTACTATGTCACGCCGCACAACGAGCAGCGGACCTTTACATTGGAGTTTGAGCTGAATCTGGAACTTCAGGTCAACTACGATACCGCCAACGGCAGCCGCTATCCATTCGTCATTACCAACATGAAATATTCACAACTGGAACATCAGGAGGCTCAGAAATGAAGCTGTTATCATCACTCGCTCTCACATTTTTCGCCGTCATTGCCGTGATGGCGAATGAACCGACGCCGGAAGAAGTCCGGCTGCAGAATCAATATATCGAATACCGGTTGATGCAGGGAGAAATTTATCGTATCTGCGTCAAGATGAACGATGGCGTGACCACAATTCAGTTTCCGTCCAGAATTTCGGAAATCGCCGGGAAGAATATCAGCGTTGACGGCAAGGGAACCGATTTTCAGATCGCGGCGCAGCCCGGTTCCTATTATTTCAATGTCTCTGCATTGAAACCGGGCGTTTCCACGACGCTGACTGTCACTTACAACCGTCAGCTTTACATTCTTTATCTGATCCAGTCGGACAAGGAGGCGTATGCTTCGGTGGTGTTCGGCAAAAGTTCCGGCAGGCGGAATTTTACGGAAAATGTCGTTTCCTGCACGCCGAAAGTGACCCCCGCAAGGCTGGTTTCCCTGATCGACATGGCGAAAAAGTATGACGTATTGAAAGAGACTTATCCGGATTCACTTGCAGGCGTGGAGCGGGCGCTTTTCAGGAACCGTTACCGTTGCGGCAAGTATGACATTCACCTTGATGAAGCGGTCCGGTTCGAGGAAGAGGACACGGTCATTTTCAAGCTGCGTCTGGCCAATCTGACGGAGAATGAGATCAAATATGACAAACACTCCTTTTCCGCTCATGCGGGGGACGGCGTCTATTACATGAGCGTATCCGATGCGTCCGGGATCATGCCGCCGAAGTCGGAAACATATGCCTGGTTCGGCATTACCTCCACTCCGCGCGGCGGCCGCAACAATCTCAAGGCCGACAACGACTGGCTGATTGCCCTTACCACGCAGGAAATGCACCTTGAAAATATTCAATCCGTCAAAAATGAACTCAAGGAAAAAGAACGTATTGAAGCGGAAAAGGCGGCATTGCTGAAAGAACAGGCAAAAGAGGCCGAGAAAAAGATTCAGACTGCGGAACAGCTGATGAAGGAGCTGAAACAGCAGCAGGAGGAGTTCGCCCGCCTGAAAGCGGAAATGGAACGCTCCTTTACAGAAAATCAGCGAAAGCTGGAGGCGGAAAAAGAGGAGACGGCACAAAAACTCCAGAATGCCGTTCAGCTTGAAGAAGATGCCAGGGCGAAGGCAAAGCAGATGCTTGAGACTGCCGCTCAGCGCCTGAAAGCTGAGATCAAGGCCGCTGACCTGATTCGTCGGGAACTTGATAAAGAGATTGAGGAACGGAAAGCTCAGAAAGCCGGTCTTGAACGGGAAATACAGGAAAAATCGGTTCAGGAAGCGCGGGATGCCACGGTTTCTGTCCTTGAAGCCATGCGGAAGCAGACGCAGGAGAACGTCCGGGCAGTTCAGCAGCGAACGGAAGATACGGTCCGCAGATGGAAGCCGTCTGATGGCAACGGAGGAAAATAACCATGACCGGCACTGAACTTGTCAACATCATCAAATCGCCGACATCGAAAATCGTGATGTTCGGCACACTGCTGATAACCGGCGCTCTGATTCTGGTTCCGATGCTGAACCGGAACGAAGATCCGAATTCCATCGTTCAGGAAACGGAGCTCCGGCAGGAAGAAAAGGCACCGCTGGACATCGGCAGTGATATTCCCCGTTTCAAACTGGATCGGGATTCGGATTCCGGAGCCGCGGCTGAAACGCCGCCTCCGGTCATCGGCGACAGTCGTTCCTCCAAAACAGTCTTGCCGAAAGGCAGCGGAAACACTGCAAGAGAAAACGCCCGTCAAAAACTTGCGGAACGCAGCGAACGGATACCGCGTGAACGGGATCTGGCCTCAATGCTCGGCATCAAAAAGGATTCGCAGACGAATGCGCGGGGCAACAGCTTTCAATCGCGGATTTTCGTTCTCAGCGCCGCGCAGGGAACCGCCGAGGCAAAAGACGATACGTTCCTCTCTTCCCGTTACGCTCCATTCGGGCGGCTGCTGGACTGCAAGCTCGTGAATACTCTGGAGTCCAACGTCGATGGCACTCCGCTGATCGCCATTGTCATCAAGGATCTCTGGTGGACCAATGCGCAGGGAGAGCGCAAGCTGATCATTCCCGCAGGAACGGAAATACACGGTAAAATGGGCTCATGCGTCCGCAACCGGATGATGAGCGACGGCAATTTCATATTGGTCTGGCAGATCACCTCCGGTCAGGTCGGCATGGAACTCCAGCTTCAGGGGCGGGTATTGGAAAAATCGAATCAGGCGGGCGACAAGAGCAAAGCCACCATTACCGATATGGCGGCGGGGATTCCCGGCCGGGTCATGGGAAACTCCAATCTGAACGAGATGCTCCAATACACGATGGCGTTCGCCCGCGGGCTTTCAGAAGGTTTTGAGACGACCAAGACCTTTGACAACGGTTCTACCATTGTTGCCGAAAACGACGGCTCCACGAAGAATGCGCTTGCCAAAGCGTTCGAGACTCTTTCCAACGTCGCATTGGAAAACATCACGGACAAAATCTCGAAAGAGTCGTATTACATCCGCGTGCCCGCCGGAACGGAGTTTTACCTCTATATTGAGCAGGTGACGGATGTGGAAAAGGCCGCGATTGCGGACACCGTGCTGAACAATCTCGAACAGGTCAAACTTGCCCGGGAACAGAAAAACAGCTCCGCCGACGCTTCGGTCGAACGCGCTTCACAGCTTCACGACGCGCTCGGCGGAGTTTTTCCGAAATCACTCCAAAAAGAATTGAAAGGGATACGTTGAAATGAAACAGAACATGATCGCACTTCTCGCCGGACTCTCCGCTGCCGCTCTGGTCGGCTGCCAGTCGAAACCGGAAACGCCTGAACCGAAGGAATACACCTCCGTGCCGCTCTATATGGCGGGGCAGGAAATTCCCGGAGATTCGCAGGAAAAGTATTTGACCAACGCCTCGGTGAAAATGTATTCGGTCGGCCGCCTGGTCGATCCCGGTTCCGGCACCATGCGCGAAGCCGGAACGGTCTACCGGATTGAGACTGCGCCGAAGTGGAATCTGATTCCGCAGCATGACGCCAATCCGGAAAGTTTCGCCAGGCGGAAATTGCAGGAACAGTATGCGGATTCGATGCTCGGTCAGATGAACCGTTCGCTTTCCGAAACGCGGGAAGTCAAACGTGGGCTTGATACGGTTCAGAGGAACATGTCGGAAATCGACCGCAGGCATCAGGCATTGTCAGAGGAAAACCTTCTGCTGAAAAAAGAACTCAAAAAACAGAATGAGAACACGGTCAGTCTGCTGAACGGAATCAAGAAAATGCAGAAATACATCGAATTGCTGGAACAGCGTCTCAACGACCGCAATACCATGAACTTCGGAGGACAGAAATGAAACAGCGGATTGCTTTTGCCCTGATCGTAATCGCCTTTGCCATGAGCGGAGCATTGCATTACAGGGAATACCGGAAGTCTCAGGAATTTTCCGACACGTTCCGTATTCAGGCGGAAATCGAGTTCAAACGCACGTCCCTGATGGTCATTTATCAGGAGGTGCTGCAAAGCGTGGTAAAAGAACTCGACGCGATGAAACATGGCAGAATCGAAGCGGAAAGTCAGGAGCTTTCCAGACTGCTTGATTCTCTCCCGGATAAAATTGAACTTCAGGAGGCGCAGCCATGAGACGGATGCTGATTTTTATTGCCGGAACCAAAGGCGGCGTGGGAAAATCCTTTGCCTCCGCGATGCTGGCGGGGGCGGCAGAGGATCTCGGATTCTCTCTGACCGTTTATGATACGGACAATGAGAACCGGACGCTCGCCACGCTGATGAAAGAGCATTGCAGATTTCTGGATGAACAGAAAGAAACTTATCCTCTGGATGAGGTCATCAACAGCCTTTATGAATTATCGCCCGTGACCGTCACCATTGTGGACATGAAAGCCGGAACCAGCCGTTCGACGCAGGAATGGTTCTCGTCGGTTCCGTGGGATGCCCTGCGGAAACTTGATGTGGATGTTTACGTGGCAGGCTGCGTAACTTCCGATCCGGATTCCGTCAGGACGTTCGGACCGTGGCTGGAATATTTCCATAACATTGATTTCCCGGTGCATTATCTGCTTATCAAAAACGCGAAGGACGGAGACAACTTTTTTGTCTGCGACTCCCTGCTGGAACCGGGAATGCGGGAAATGGAATTGGATTACAGCGTCTTTTTCATATCGCCGATTGAGCAGGAATACATCGGCAAGCTCAATAACAATGACATTCTTCTGCGGGATTATCTGCATGGCAAAGGCCCGAAAACACTTCTGCCGACCATCATGCAGAAATCGCGCCTGCGGAACCATTATTACGCAATCACCGATCAGTTCATTGAGTTTTTCGCTTCCAGGATGGAGGCAAATGAACGGAATGAATCCCGTCAGAAAATTTTGGCATCCGTGCAAAAACGGATTGCGCTCCGCTCGGGAGTACAACCCGATGAACACGAAAAAGAAGAAACAGCAAAATCGAAAGGGAACTGAAGATGGCAAGAATGAAACCGCAAATGACGCCGGAACAGCAGACCGCCTATCGTCAGGCGGTCGCGCAGAAAGTGATCGACTCGATTCCGTATGAAAAGTATTGCGCGATTACGCCGGAACAGGCTGCAAAACAGATCAAGGCGTGGGAGAAATCCAAAGCTGTCGATTTCAATCAGCCCCCGTCGAATCGCCGCAACGCTCCGGCGCCGGAACGGGCGGCTCCGGCGAAAGCTCCGGACGCTCCTGCCGGAGACGGATTGCGCACCCGCCACCAGCTCAACGAGTTTGTCCGGCTGGTCAAAGACGGGCGGCTGAATCCGATTTCCCGTGACAAATGGGCGACGATTTCCTCCAAAGAGATGGGCAAACTCATTTACATCGGGCAGCAGCGCGAGAAAAACGGCGAGCTTGCTCCGGCACGGGATCAGCAGGATCAGGGGAGAGAACCGGAAAAGCAGGCGAAGGCTCCCCGGAACAGAGCGCCGCGTCCCCGTTCACGCGGCAATGATCTGGATATGTGAGGCCGATGAAAGGAGAGATGCAGTATGGCGGAACCGTTCAATTTTGAATTGACCCTTACGGATTTTCTGAAATATATGCCGGAAGCGAAACGGCACGATTACGAGCTGCTGCTCCGGCGCTGCAATTTCAGCGATCCCGCTGATCCGATGTTTCCCGTCATGCTGTTCCTTCTGTTTTTTCAGGACAATCTCGCCGACCGGATGGAAGAGTTGACGGAAGAAGTGAAAACGCAGAAAACGTTTCCTTCGACGGATCACGCTGCCGTTGCGCCGGAACGGAAATCCTGCTGGAAAATCATGGTTACGGTTCTGATGGCAGTTCAACTGATGTTGACCGTTTTCAGCATTTTCTGCCTGACATTCCGGGATTTTCCAAGTCAACCAATCATGAATCCCGCCATTTCGCATTCCAGCGAGATTCAGAGGATCAACCGCTATTGGGATGCAAAACTGCAATATGCACAGAAAGGAAATTTTTGTATGAACCGGCTTGATCTGATTCCAGAAACGGAACTTATGGGAGCAGTTTTGCTGATTCTCATTTTTTTCCTGGGGCTGATGGCGCTTCAAATCATCTGGCTTGTTCTGACCGTTCGCGGTCTGCACAACAGCGAGAAACGGTTGGATGAAGCGACCGGACGGCTGCATCGCAACCTCATGCAGCAGAAGAAAACGGAGGAACTCATGGCATTCCTGAACGGCCCGACGCCTCCGATTCCGCCGAATACGCCGCTTCCCGACCTCACGGTTCCGGTTTCCGCTCCCAAGCAGCCTCCCGTTGCCGATGATGCGGCATGGAACGAGAAAGAAGCGGAAGAAGAACCAGTCCCGGAATCGCCGGAACAGAGCGAATCGGCAGAAGGGAAAACCTCATGAGGAAAGGAGTTGAAGAATGTCCATCATGACCGAAGATCAGGTGAAACTCCTGCACAAATTACAGATGGCGGAAATTCCCGCATTCAAAAACATCAATCCGCTGACTCTTCAGGAGGACGAGGCGCGCGATCTGTTCCGCATGAATCTGCCGCCTCTGGAGTGGATCAATGCGGCAGCGCAAAATGAAAAACATGAACTCATCGAAAAGCGTTTTATCGGCGTTTCCGAGAACAACTGCCGCGAGCAGATGAAGGATTGGCTGGAAAAAGAAAATTTGACTTTGCTTCAGCAGCCGAATCCGCAGTTCGGCGCGGGGGAAGCATGGCTGGAATATTTTTCCCAGCCGCTCAAGTCCGTCAATCTGAAGGCCTTGAACGATCATTTTGATCGCTGGGAAATCCCGATACCCAAGATTCCGGTTCCGAATGATCAGCAGGAGGTGCTCCGGCATAAGGCACCGGTTCCTGCGCAGGAGATTTATGCCCGTCTGGATGCCGAAGAACTCGGCCAGGAGTTACAGAAATTGCGCAGCGGCGAAAGCGTTTCCGAAGGGATTCAATTCGGATTCGCTCCCGGTGATGTCGGAACCTTCGAGGAAGATACCACATTCCATACCTTTTTTTCACCCCTGAGTGCTCCGTCAGCCAAGGAGTGGGAACGGCTTGCCAGCAGTCTCCCAGTGGAAGAACTGGTCGGACAGGTGCAGGTCGATACCGTTTTGTCGGATGTGGAACGCAAGCCCTATTATGCACTCCTGTCGCCGGAGGAGTTGCAGACGGAAATCGAATATTTTCAGGCGAACGGAGAGTTCCGGAACGGGATTGAAATCGGTTATGCGTCAGGCGGCAAGCCGAAGGCGGAGAAATCTGTCGAGCCGCTCGTCACGGAACTTACCGATGAGGAGCTGGACCAGCTGGAAGCCGGAACGTTTGCGGATTGGAACAAACTGCGCGGGCAGAAGCTGCTCGGCTTTTCCAAAGCACAGGAGATTCCGGTATTCCGGCGAATGAGTCCGGAAGAACTGCAAAAAGAGCTCGACTTATTTGCGGAAAGCGGTAAATTTTCCAGTCCGGATATTTCTGTCGGGCATGTTCCGGAGCGGGAAACGCATAAGAAAGAGTTCCATCGTCCGTTGGTCCCGCTGTCCGAAAAAGACCTGTCCGATCTTGCTGCGGGCAAGACAATCCGCAATCAGGACATCCTGCTTGCGCAGAAATTGGTCTGCCGGACGCCGCTGATACCCGGAACTCCGGTCTATGAAAAGAAATTTTCCGCTTTGGAACTGGCTTTTGATGACTGTCCGCAGAAACGCCTTGAAATCTACGCTCAATACCGCAAGGAACAGGATGAACGGGCGTTGAATAAGGTCACACCGGAACTGCGGGCACAGATCAAGGCATTGCAGGAGTCCGGCAAAGGACCGAAAATCGACCGGGAGAATTATCTTGCCTTTACGCGCAAAGACGCGGAAACATACATCCGGGAGCATGAGAAAAATCCAGAGAACACCTTTACGCCGACTGTATATCCCAGGCGGGCGGTTCCGAAGAATGAAGCGTTTCCGCAGTTCAAAAAATCCAATCTGTTCTCCCAGCCTCAAGCCGATTACCTGCAGCGCTCCATTCTCCGCGATCTCGCGGCGGAAGGGCATATTGCTTCTCCTGAAACCGTGGGGGAGTTTCTGGAGAAGCTGGAATTCATAACCGATGCGCAGGCAAAGGAGTTGATCAAACCGCATCTTGGCAAATCCGCGGGAACCGGTCTCCTGAACCAGTGCCGCGCCTACATGGAAAGCGGGAAGATTTTCAATGCAAAAGAAGTCAGAACCATCGCCGATGTGCAGCGGCTTTATCAGGTGAATCGCGGACTGGATTTTGACAAGAAGGCGGCACTGAAAGATCTGATTGAAGGTGGTTACATCCAATCCAGCGATGCTCTGGCAAAAATCAAATTCACCACCGAGTTACAGGACGACGCCCTGATCGCCAAATACAGCGACGCCAGAATCGGCAGGAATCTGCGCGCCCGGATCAACGACTTGATCGATGATGCAAAAATCGGGCAGATTGCGGATGAGGATTTTCAGCAGATGAGCATTTCCAAAGGAATGCAGATTATTGCAGCCAATGCGGAAATTGAACGCTACAAACATCCGATGGCAACGCCGGGACAGATTGTTCTGTTGCAGAAAATGGAACAGCGCGGTCAGATCGACCTGCATAAAATCGACCTGACCAGGTTGCGCTTCCGAACCGCCGACCAGTGGATCAAGCAGAACATCAACAATCCCGCGCGGAATACGCACAATCCCGATGCTCCGGCGACTGCAAAGCAGAGAGGTCTTTTAACGCTGCTGGTCAGAGAGAAGCTGATCAAAAACATTCCGTATCCGGAGTGGCGGGATATGACGGTCGATCAGGCGTCGAAGCGAATTTCCTCCGTTCCGCCCCGGCTTTTACAGCAGGCGATGGAAAAAAAGAATGCTCCGCAGCGGAATGTTTCGCCTCGCCAGAGAACCTCAATGGAACGGTGAAGTGGAGAAAACGGCATGAAGATGAGTCCGATGCAGAAGTATGCGATGCGCCTTTTGATCGCGAGCGGACAAGTACGGCTTCCTGATCGCAATGCCTGGACGCAGTTGACCTCGGAAACGGCAGCGGAACAGTTGCGGCAGTTCGGCGGAGTTCAGGCCATTCTCAGGGATACCGTTTTGCCGCAACGGAGCTCATCCACAGGAGAATCGCGGCTTCCCGCCTCGAAATCCATTCTGTTTTCTCCGAAGAAATCTGAACTTGAACGCTGAAAAGGATCTCCGGCATGGTTATGAGAAAAAGCATTCTTGATGAAATCATCTTAAATATCGAAGGCAATCCGTGGACGGTTCGCGACGCCTGTACCGGTTGCATCGTGTTCGGCATGACCGGCTCCGGCAAAAGTTCCGGGCCGCTTTACAAGATCGCACACAAATTTCTGACGCTCGGTTATGGTGGTGTGGTATTCTGCGCCAAGCCGGATGAAGCCGATACCTGGAAGAAATATGCCGCGAAAGCCCATCTGGACGATGATCCGCGCAAGCCAAGCCGGACCGGGGATCTGCTCTTTTTGAGTCAGCTGACCTTCAATTATCTCGACAGTGAAGCGAAACGTGCCGGACGTGGAGGTGGGCAGGTCGAAAACCTCGTCAATCTCTATTTGGAAATCGTCAATATGGGCAAGGATAAGCGCAATTCCGGCGGCGGCAACGAGGAGTATTGGAATAACGCCGTCAAGCAGTTGTTACGCAACGCCATCACGATTCTGCAAATGGCACAACAGCCGATCAACATTGAAAACATCCATGAAGTCATTGTCTCCGCTCCTTCTGCTTCTTCCGAAACAGTAGAAGAAAAAGGTTACTGTTCCAATTTATTGGATGTGGTTATTCCAAGAGAATTTTGCGATACGCCGGAATATCAGATTGCCCACACCTTTTTCTATGAGGAATTCGCCTACCTTGACGAACGGACCCGCTCCAACACGATTTCCTCCTTTTCCGTTGCCGCAGACTCCATGCAGCGCGGGGAACTGGCACGCTGTTTTTCCGCCGAACAATCGACGCTTCAACTGGAAGACCTCTATCGCAAGGGAAAAATCCTGATTGTCGATTACGATGTCAAATCCTGGGGACGGATCGGGCAATACGCCGCCGGCATCATCAAATACTGCTTTGAGTCCATGATCGAACGTCGGGAAGACATTGCCGACGACAATGCCCCGCCAGTCTTTTTATGGGCGGATGAATGCCAGTTCTTCAGTCTTGAATACGATCAGAAGTTTCAGACGACCGCCCGTTCCAGCCGGACGCTGACCATGTATGCAACTCAAAATCTCGGCAACCTTTATGACGGTTACGGCAAGGAAAAAGCCTCCTCGCTTCTCGGCAATCTTGGCACAAAATTCTTTTGTCAGAACGGCGAATTCGAGACGAACGAATGGGCGTCCAAATCCATTGGGCAGGAAATCATCATCCGTCAGTCCAAGACCTACGGCGATTCCAAATCATCGTCGATGAAAGGCGACGACAACAAGTCGCTGTCCTATTCCGAAGGCTATAACGAACAGAAGGACTACCGTGTCGATCCTGCTGATTTTTCCACGCTCCAGACCGGCGGGCCGCGCGGTCAATGCAAAGTCGGATTCATTTTCTGGCAGTCGGGACGGATTCTGAACAACGGCAATGTATTTGTTCGTTCCACCATCGAGCAGGAATGCCGCCGCGTCTGCGGAGCGAAGCTCGTGCGGCATTGCCCGAAAGTTCCGACCATCGGCAAAGGCGAGTACATCGGTGAATATCGGATTCTGCTGCCGAATGATTATTTCTGTTTTATCGCATTTCTGCTGTCGTTGGCGTTTCCTCTGACGGGATTTTTTCTTGTGCTTACGAACCGGGACATTCTCATCGGCTATTTCAATGACGTTTTCTATTGTTGTGTCAGCACGCTCTGCTTTTACATGTGGAGCGTGGTTCTGGATATTTTCTGCGCCTGCCTGAGCCGGACTCCGGCGATTCTCAAGGCTCTGTTTTCCGGCAGACCTCGCAGGGAGCAGAAGTATCTGAAAGCCGTCATCTGGCAGGACGCGGTTCTCGGCTATTACGCGATCTGCATCGGCATGACACTCTGGTTTCAATATCATCTTTTCGACTTCAAGCAGCTTGGAATCGTGCTGGCATGGTGGACGGGACTCTGCATGTTCTTCCGCTTCCTGCGCTCTTCCGGAAAACAACCAATCAAACCATAGTGAGGTAAAATATGTTCAAATCCACAAAAGAAGCAATGCAGTTTCTGGACGGTCTCAAGCCGTATCTGAAATCACGGATCATCGGTCAGGATCATGTGATAGACGCCATTTCGGAGAAACTCCGTTACTGGTATCTGGGAATCAGCAATCCGAACAGGCCGACGGTCTTTTTCTTCCTCGGACCGACTGGAACCGGTAAAACTGAAATCATCCGGGAGACGATTCATTATCTCTACGGCGATGAAGAGGAGAAGCTCCTGCGGCTGGATATGTCCGAATTCGGCGAAACTGCCGGTGCCGATGTCGGTAAAAAACTGGTCGGTTATACCGAAAAGGAGCCGGGACGACTGTATGATTTTCTGGAAAAGAATACGGAAGGGGCAATCCTCTACGATGAATTTGAAAAAGCACACAAGGATATGGCGAAATACATGCTCCAGCAGATCGACGCCGGGCGTGTCACGCTCTGGAACAACAGAACCTACGATATTTCCCGCTTCCTGCTCTTTTTCACCTCAAATGTCGGCGCGGAAATCTTTCAGGGAAACACGCATCTTTCGATGGCGCGCAAAACGGAAGCCGCCTGTCAGCGGCTCGTGATGATGTTCAATTCACCGGAATTTGTTGCCCGCTTCGGCAAATTCGGCTACGGGATTTTCGCCTTCAACAGTCTCAAACCGGAACATCTGCGTCTGATCACCCGCAAATTCATTGACGACAAGCTCCAATATTTCCGGACAATCCGGGAAACACAGCAGGATCGTCCCGGCTTCTTCCTGCCGGAAAATATGAACGTTCTCGGCTACTCCCCCGAAGTCGTGGATTTTGCTCTTTTGCAGACCAATACCACCAAAAACGGCGCCCGCGAGATCCGCGATATTGTCGAACGTATGCTCAATCAGGCATATGATCTTGCCTTGGTTCGTGATCCCAGCGGTAAAAACATGACCGGCTATCTCAATATCGCCCCCGTTATGGAGAATGAAATTCCCCGTGAAGCTGTTGTCCTGCAGCATGAAATTCCCGCGAACTGCATTCGCATCGTACCGGATTGAGGAGGTGTCTTATGGTCAAAATCATTGAACGCATCACATATCGTGATGATGATACGCTGGAAAATACCGAGAGAAAAATCGAGATTCCGGGCAGAGTTGTCGGCAGTCAAATGACAGCCGGAGTCCTGAATATCATGGGATGGCATCTGGTCATGATTGACCGGGAGCATCTCACCAGCGTTCAAATTGATGGTGAGAACGAAAGCGACCTGCTGGAACTGAAAAGGCTGCTGGAAAAAACAACCATGAAAATTTCCATTCAGGTAAAGTTGAAATTGCGGGACTCATTAGAAACAAATGTCGAAGGATAAACGTTTCAAAAGCAGTAAGCATATTCCATTCAGTGTAATAGCAAAGAATCATAAGGAGTAGTTTCATCATATTCGAAAAGTATTTGACTTTATCAGAATCCCGGCTATTGTAATAATTGAAAAGAGCATGCAGGGGAAGTATAATTATGAAGAAGCGGGGCGATTCAGTAAAATGAATCGTCCCGCTGTATTTTCATCAAAAGCATTGATTTCTGAAGAGTGAAACAATGTCCGTAACTGCCGATTTCCAGATTGATAAAATATTGCTCTGCTGTTTATAAAAAATTATTCTTTGCTAAGTCATTGATTCAGAATTAGATTCTGCCTTTCAAATTGAGCTTGTATAGAGACAAACTCATTACTCAGATCCGCTAATGTTAGTTTATAAAGCCAGCAGAGAACTCTTGATTTTTTCACCTCCATGTTGTATATTATATATGCAGTTAATGTATATTTAACAAGTAGTCCTCACGAGGAGTTCAATAAGGGTAAAACGCATTAATTTTTGAGAGTCTCTGTGTTTCATAATACTTACCTTCCTTTCAATGTCAGTTTCCATAAATAACCTTCACATTCCGAATATAATAGGTAAAATCATCACATTTCGGATTCATTCCGATGCGAAGCATTTTTACTTCTGCGGGATCAAAGCCGCCAAAAACGACTGTCCGGCTCTCCCACTGATCCGAAACCGTCGGGAAACGAAGCCAGAAAGTATTCCCGCGTTCCTTTTCAGTACCAAGAACCGCCATCAGCGCTGTATAACTGACGCCTTTTTTTATTTCAGGACCAGCTTTTATCTCAAAAACAACTCCGATTGCCCCGGCAAGCGATTCGCTCGGATCAAGCATATATTCCGGATAGCACCAACCGGCTTTTCCTTTGGAAAATACGACTCTTAACTGCAAAGCCTTTTCCTGTTCATTGAAACTAATAGTCGTTTTATCTCCATCGGAACTGTTGGCACGCCAACGTGAAGGGTCATGCCAGTTAAGCATTTTCCCCACCCCTTCTCGTTGCATTGCGCTGCTTTGCACAAGAGGGACAACGGCGGGGGGTATTTTTTTGCCGTTAAAATTGCCGGAAAATTCCAAATTCGCCTGACAATCATTCTCCGGAATTTCCGGGGAAACTTCAAGAGAATACACAACCTTATCAAATGCGCCAATCGCAACTTTCTCCGGCAGACCTTTTACATTTCCTCCTGTCATTGTGATCGTTCCTCTTTTAGGAGTGTCACTGAAATTGTATATCGCCAGGGTCATTTTTCCGGGAATCTTTTTCTGATCGGCATACGCCTGCGAAGGACCAACGACGAAATCGTCTCCGAGCATCGGATACAGAACAATCGAACGATCGAACTTATCGCTTTTAATCGGCGGGACAGAGGCTGGAGCCATCGGTGTCGTTGCCGCCAGTCCGGAAAGCCCGTTCAGGTATTTCGGATAACGGGTCGCGGTCAATTCCAGTACGCCTTTGGCCGGCTGTACCCGGGATGGAGTTCCGAAAAGATCAAGCGATTGATACGTCCCCCTGGGTTGCTTCAACCGGAATGTGATATTTTCTCCTTTATACTTCGGGTTATCGACCTCGCTCCTGCTCCAATAGACAAGCGTCTGACTGCCATCCGGCTGCCGATAAAGATAACCGGCGATGCTCTCGTTTCCGAGATCCAGTGTTCCAAGTAATTTGGCGCGCTCCAACTCTGCATTCAATACTGCCAACGCCACATAACCTGGTTTGACAGTATAATCCAAGCGAAACAATCCCCAGTCTTTCTTTCCGTCCATTTCCCAAAATGGTGTCATGATGAAGAAGAAGTTTCGGGTCACCCCCAGTTCCTGCATGCGGATCATGGTTTTCGGAATAAATTCAGCGACCTGTAATTCTTGCGCTGCAGAATGACCATATCTATTGTGCAATAAATATTTTCGCTCAGCATCCCCGTCAACAGTTGAACCATTTTCAGTCAGATAAACCGGCATCGTTCCCACTCCATATTTCGCCATTTCGGAGCGCAGCCGACCAATGATCCACGGATACTGTGTGAGATGAGTATAAACATGGTAATTGAATACATCGATACACACCTGTCCTAACAATTTTCAAAATGGCGTAATTTTCTGATTACGCCCCCTCATTTTCATCTATTTCACACCAATTCTCAAAAGTAGCCCCCCTTTGTTGTAAATCAGCTGTCCTAAAAAGCGAACTCTGGTTGAAATAAATCCGGCTCCGGTGGTTTGGTAAATGGTTGATCCAACCATTGCTGTAAATCCCGATAGACGAAAAGATTCCACTTCAGAAATGTCACCAGCGTGGAGAAATGCCACTTGGCCTTCGATAAAAACTTCAGATACTTTGTCAGCAAAATAGCGATAAGCGCTGTCCAAACTTGAATCCGGACAGCGTTTTCGCTGGTGCCGATAAACGTTTTGATCTTGAAGTTCTGCTTGAGCATCTTGA
>OJMH01000380.1_pt1 | contig 60401 bp, 54 predicted proteins | sample 1597111 | NCBI WGS metagenome assembly OJMH01 (sample SAMEA2452115, study PRJEB22498) | human gut metagenome | reverse complement strand
CCGAATTCTCCGGCATCATCTAATGTCACCTTGACAAACTCCGCATCATTTCTGCTTGCGAGAAAATTTTTCCGTTCGCTGATGGCGTCTTCCAGCTGTTTGCTGATCGGCTTGCCCTCATATTCTTTCTTGCCGTTACCGGATGCCGTCACAACATGGTCGCAGTCCGTGATCAATACCAGATGTCCGGTTGTCTGTGCCAGACTTTCCGCATACTCTCCCGCAAACTGGCTCAGCTCCCCGATCGGCGAATACTTTTTCAGAATGATCTCGCCCTCCCGGTCGGTAAATATTTCCAAAGGATCGCCCTCCCGGATCCTTAAGGTTCTCCGAATTTCTTTCGGAACTACAATTCTTCCCAGATCATCTATTCTGCGTACAATCCCTGTGGCTTTCATTTAATATTTTTCCTCCAATGCTGTTATTTCACTTTGGAGTTATTATGTGGAAAAATCAGAGAATTATTCTTTTCTCTGTCTAAAATTCCTGTGTACATCATACCCTATTTTTTCTAAAATGAATATTAAAAATTTGTAAAACATCTTGATTATATAGGATATATCCTATATAATATATAAAAAATATGAAAGAAGGAATTATATGCCCGTCATTGCACGTTTCTTTGGAATAACAATAAAAATGTACCTGCGCCAAAAAGAACACAATCCGCCACATATCCATGCAATTTACGGTGATTATTCAGGACTATTTTCAATTGAAAGCGGTGAAATGTATGAAGGCGATATTCCTTCCAAAGAACAAAAACTAATCAAACTATTTATTTCAAATTATAGAGAAAAGCTGTATGATATGTGGGAAACACAAAACTTTACATCATTAAAATTTGAAGGAGGTGCATCCTATGGCTCACAGAGTGCAAAGTGTATCAATGATTGATCAGAATATTCTTCAGGCAATTTTTATAGGTGGTGAAGTAATTCAATATGACCTGCGGAAAATGCTTTCCATTCTTCCTCAATTTCAGGAAATTATCAATAATCCATCCCTCGCATCGAAAGTTCATGCAGATACCGGCGGCTATGGTGTGTCCTGGAGTGATGATCTGGACTTAGATTCTGAAACGATCTGGGAAGATGGTGTATTTATTCGTATTGAATCTGTTGACCCATCCCTCGCACTTGCTTCCAGCCTTGCAAGAGCAAGAGAATATGCCATGCTGACACAAAAACAACTCTCCGAAAAAACGGGAATCTATCAGAGCGATATCAGCAAACTGGAACGTGGTAACGCCAATCCATCCATTTTGACCTTAAAACGTCTGGCAGATGCAATGGATATGACTTTAAAAATCGAATTTGTACCAAAAAAATGAAGAGACTATCACAGCCTCTTCATTTCTTTTCAAATCATCTTTTCTCTATTAGCCAAAATCAATATTTTTTCATTTTTTGCTAATAGATTTCTTCTGCTTACTTTTTTGTATCATAATCATCGAGAAAATGATGTTTTACGCCGTCCTTTTTATAGGCAACAACCGTTTCCAGATTCACATTTTCCACACTCTTGAAAATATTGCCTTCCACGTACTGGTTGACTTCTTTTAATTTTTTGATCAGTTCCTTGATCTCCACACGTTTCGAACGATTTTCCTCGTTATTGCAGGTGGTACAGGTGTCTGTAAACTTGCATGCACACTGGATAAAATGAAGTCCATTATAGTCACGCCACGCCTTGATATCGTCCTCACGCACAAGATAAAGCGGACGGATCAGTTCCATTCCCTCAAAATTGGTGCTGTGAAGTTTTGGCATCATCGTCTGGATCTGTGCTCCGTAAAGCATACCCATGAGGATCGTCTCGATCACATCATCATAATGATGTCCGAGTGCGATCTTATTGCATCCAAGCTCCTGTGCAAAATGATATAAATGTCCGCGTCTCATCCGCGCACACAGGTAGCACGGTGATTTTTCAATATTGTATACGGAATCAAAAATATCCGATTCAAAAATTGTGATCGGAATATTGAGTTTTCTGGCGTTTTCCTCGATCACTTTTCGGTTTGCCGGACTGTATCCCGGATCCATGACCAGAAACTTCACTTCAAAATCGAATTTGTTGTGAATTTTTAATTCCTGAAAAAGCTTTGCCATAAGCATGGAATCTTTTCCACCGGAAATACAGACCGCAATGCGGTCACCCGGTTTGACAAGCTCATACTGATTTATTGCTTTTGTGAATTTGCACCAGATGCTTTTACGGAACTTTTTACGGATGGAAAGTTCCACATCCTTGCAGATGTCTACCTCTTCCTCCTGCTTCATCGCATCCAGAAGCCATGCAATATATCCGCCTTCCAGACTTACCGCATCCATTCCTTTCTCTTCCAGTCCTTCGGCAACTTCCACGCTGAAACGTCCGCGGCTGCAGCAGATCACTAATTTTTTTGAAAAATCAATGTTCTCATTCCCTTCGATAGAATCTGCCGGTGTTGCTACCGCTCCCGGAATCGCTCCGTGGGCAACCTCGTTCTCGTCCCGGATATCAATGATCTGATAAGTGTTTTTATCTAGTTTTTTTAATTCTTCTATTGTAATGCCCATGCTATGACCTTTCTCTATGATTTTCTTGGAATCCTTTTCTTACAATTATCAAGTTTTCTTTCGGTAAAATATTACCTTCTTTGCATGGTTCCGTCAATGTTTTGCAGACAAAAAAACTGCTGTACCATCCGATTTTTCATCGTTCCGGTACAGCAGCCTGTGTTATGAAACTTATTCCGTCACTCCACCTTCTACAACAAGACTTTCCTCATAGTCACTGCCATATGTGTCTACTAAAGTAGCTTCATAATCAGCATGGAAGAACTGTTCCTCACCTAAAGTCTTAATTTCGTCATTGATCCAGTCAAGCAAGGTTGTATTTCCTTTAGAAACTGCCGGAGCAATCGTATCATTACTTCCAAGGGAAGGAATCCCTACCGTGTAACCGGTGTTCTGAAGTGCATATGCGATAACCTCGGTGTTATCATTTACCCATGCAGCACCGCTTCCATTTTCCAGTGCATTCTTCGCAGTTGCATAGGAATCATATTTCTGTAATGGGATATCCGGGTAGTTGTCGATCATGTAAGTCTCTGCCGTTGTTCCTGAGATAACGATCATCTGGTCATTGGAATCCCAGTCATCAAGGTTCTCGATCACTTTACTGTCAGGAGATACCACGCCAAGCGCCACATTCATATAAGGAAGTGCAAAGTCAACTTCCTCCGCACGCTCGTCAGTCACGGTAAAGTTTGCAAGAATGATATCCACTTTTCCCGTCTGTAAATATTCGATTCTGTTTGCCGCCTCTGTGGATACGAAGTTCACATCCACTCCAAGATCCTCACCAAGTCTGTTTGCAAAATAAATATCGTATCCCTGATACTCACCATTTTCATCTACATATCCAAATGGATTTTTGTCGGAGAAAACGCCGATATTGATCGTACCGCTCTCTTTGATTTCATCCAAAGTACGATAAACTTCGCTGCTTCCATTGGATGCTGTTCCCTCGTCTGCCGCACTTGCATTATTTGCGGTTGCATCACTAGTGCTGCCGCCGCACGCGGTCAGACCTGCCGTAAGTGAAAGTGTTAATACTGCTGCCAAAATCCTGTTCCATTTCTTCATAATAGATGCTCCTTTTCTTCTTGCTATTTCACATGAGTCTTTGCCTCATGAAATTCAAACGTATTCAAAAACTGTTTTGCGCGGTCGGTCTTTGGATGTTCGAAGAACTCTTCCGGAGTTCCCTCCTCCACGATCTTTCCGCCATTTAAAAATATCACACGGTCTGCCACTGCTTTTGCGAACTGCATCTCATGTGTGACGATCATCATTGTGCGCCCCTGGGAAGCAAGGTCTAACATTACATCCAAAACCTCTCTTACCATCTCCGGATCCAGCGCCGCGGTCACTTCATCGAAAAGTAAAATTTCCGGGTGCATACAAAGCGCTCTCACGATTGCGACACGCTGTTTCTGTCCACCAGAAAGCTGCCTCGGATAGCTTTTTGCTTTCTCAGCAAGACCAACCCGCTCCAAAAGCGCCATTGCTTCCTTTTCGGCTTCCTCTTTTTTCCGCTTCTGTACTTTCATTGGTGCCAGTAAAATGTTGTCAAGCACCGTCAAATGCGGAAATAACTCATAGCTCTGGAATACCATTCCAATCTTCTGGCGAAGCTCTGCGATGTTTTTGTTCTTCGGATCTATTTTTTCACCATTTAATTTGATCTCGCCGCCCTGAATTGGTTCCAGAGCGTTGATACATCGAAGCATCGTACTTTTTCCACAGCCGCTCGGACCGACAAGGACGATGACCTCTCCCTGATGTACTTCCAGATTGATATCATCCAGAATCAGGTTATCATCATAACTTTTTTTCAAATGTTCTATAGATAACAATGTCTGTTCCAAGAAAGATCACCTCCATTTCCTTTCCAGATATTTTGCAAGCATACTGATTGGCCAGCATGCGATAAAATACAATAAAAATACGGTCAGATAAATTCCAAACGCTGCATTCGGGCTGGACATCCGGTTTGCCTCGATAATCTGCTGTGCCACCTTCAACACCTCGACAACACCGATCATTAAGATCAGGCTGGTCGTCTTGATCATTCGTGTGATCAGGTTGATGGACAGCGGGATCAGTCTCCTGACGGCCTGTGGAATGATAACGTAGAGATAAGTCTGCATTTTGGTAAGTCCCAGCGCCGCACTGCTCTCATACTGATGTTTTGGAATGGAGATCAGTGCCCCCCGCACAAGGTCGCTCATCTCTGCGGTGCCCCACAGGACAAACACGATGATGGACGCTGTCTCTCCCGACAAATTCCAGCCAAAAGTTCTCGTCGTACTAAAGTAAAACAGGAAAAGTAATACCAACTGCGGCATAATGCGGATAAATTCCAGATACACTCTGAAAATTGCCTTGAGCACTACATTTTTTCTTGTCATCAGCACGCCGAACAATAAACCTAACGGAATACTGATCACAACTGCGATCAGACTGATACGGAGTGCTACCCAGAGTCCCTGGAGCAGTCGCAGCATGTTGCTTCCTTTTAATAAAACCTCAAGCCCCAAATCCGGCATAACGCAGCCTCCTTTCCAGCAGACTGCCCAAAACGGAAATCGGCAATAATAGGATCAGATAGAAAACCACAAGCAGGAATAAACTCTCTGTTGTCTTGTAATAAAGACCGATCAGGTCTTTTGCAGTAAACATCAGATCCATCAGGCTGATCGCACTGAACACGCTCGTTTCCTTCAAAAGGAAAATCACATTTGCCACAAATGCCGGAACGCTGATGGACATTGCCTGTGGTAAAATGATGTACCGCATGGTCTGGTAACGGTTCATCCCAAGACTGTACGCACTCTCCGTCTGAATCGGTTCGATTGCTTCCAATCCGCTTCGAAAAGCCTCTGCCATGTAACTTCCACCTAAAAATGCAAGTCCGGCAACACCACATGCCTCCGCATTTGTCTGGATTCCGATCTTCGGAAGTCCATAGTAAATAAAGAATAACTGTACCAGCAATGGTGTATTTCTGCTGAGTTCTATGTACACCGCCACAATCTGGCGAAGTACCGGCACTTTATAATACTGGATCGTCGAACAGACAAATCCAACGATAATTGCAAAAACAATTCCGAGGAGTCCAATGCGAAGCGTCAACCAGGCGGCTTTCTCGTACATCGGTAAATATTTTAGAATAAACTCCCAGTTCAAGATGTTCCCCTCCTCTTTCAAAATTTATAGTGCTTATCATAGTTCTTTTATCCTACTATGTCAATAGGAATTATAGTATTAATTGTATTAAATAAAAAACAATATCGGAATTATATTGTAAAATGGGGATATATGGATTTCATCTTCTATGATTATTATATGAAAAGAAAAGAATTGATTACCTGAAAATAAAAAGATGGGCAGCAATATCGGATGACGATATTGCTGCCCGGCATATATGATTTCTATGAATTTAGTATGTACAATCTCTGCTTTGCCGGATTGCTGAAATCATTCAACTTCTTTAATTCCAACTACATTCATTGGCATCCCAATATTTTTCAAATACTGTTCCTTTAATAACAGCGGTATATGGTTCACATAAAAACTCATTTATACTTTGTAAAATAAACGGAAACTCTTCCATCTTGACATCAATCTTTTTCTTAAACGCTTTCCATTTCTTCTGCATTCCATCATCAGAATCAAATGTCATAATCTGCTCAAATTGCTCGATTGTAAAATTATGTTCCCGATTAATAAAGGTTTTACTTAATGCTTCGCATAATACTTTTCCTTCAAAATCAAATTTATGTGAAAGATAATAAATATCATAATAATCTTTCATCCTACTTGAGAATTCCATTAATGAAAGTATTGCGTCTATCTTCTCAGCCACAGTTGTTTCTATGGAATATGTATTGATAACCGGTGCCTTAAAACCATCTAACTGTGTCGGTATTCTACGCTTTTCCTGTTTAGGTACAATGACATCTCCCACACCAAAATCAATACTAAATGGTGTTCGTGTATTTTTTATTTTACCACTCAATGTAACTCCAATACCTGCATACTTTTTTGCAACCGCTATCGGTGCTACATCTTTTATTTCAAAAGTCACATTTTGCTTTATTCTTTAATCTCGCAAGTACTGAACTTGCACATCACCCATTCAGCATTACCTCCATTAATTCAGTAACTTTTTTATATACTCTCATCTCTTTTGCATATTTAGACAATTGGCTCAAATTCTTTTTTTCATCTGCGACATATGCATTTATAGCTTTATTAAACATTTCATTGTCCATTTTAGATTTATACTTAAAGCAGTCACAAATCGTGCGTTCTCTATCATATACCGGAAGTTCTATGCCATTAAATATACCTGTAGTCTTTCCTAATGATAATTTGTCATGCTGCACAAAATAAAGTTTGTATGCAAAATTATCAATATTAATTTTTGATCTGGAAATGTTTCTCGACACAGCAATCGTCCACACCAAAGGTGTTTTATCACTATAGCCATAATAAAACAACGCAGATTCCATACATACAATTCCCTCTTCCAAGAACGTGGCTATCATCTTCTCCTCTGATATTTCCACTTGACCGGCTATCTGATAGTATCCATGTCTGACTCTTTCTATTTCACCACTTTCACACATTTTCTTTATCTCAGAATTCTGAATGCCAGCTTTATTCAACTGTACTGTCTTTATGATACCACCGTTATTTTTTATAATTGATTTTGCAATATCTATTTTTTTCATAAAACACCATTTTCATTTAATGCTTCCATACTTTCATCCATAATAATCATACCTTTTATATATAATAAATCAATAACAATTTCTTTTTTTTGTGTACAAAAAATTATATTTTAAAGATTGAAAAAGGTTTTAATGAAAGTCGTCTATATTAAAAAAATTTGTATCACAGCAAACATGCCGGGCAAAAGACAAGCCAAGAAGCACCGTAAATTCGGCATTTCTTGGCTCATATACATTACTCAAACTCCCTAACTTAATCCTCGTCTTAAACATTTTTGTTAGGGTTTTCTGTTACGATTTGACTCTATTTGGTTTCATCTGCACCAGTCACATGCGCTGTATAAGCTAATGTTATCAATTTGTTATCAGCATGATGTTATCAATAACGTAACTAAGAAACAACCTTCTTTGCTTGTTCTTCTGTTAAAAAAGAGAATACTGTACTACTAACAAAACTGTTTTATCAGAAATAAAGTGTTAATAATACATTCGAACGCTTTTCTTATAAAATAGTCATCACGTCATTTAGGGTTACTCCACCTTTTTTAAAAAGGGCAACAAGATTTTGACAGTATTGCATACCTGACCATTCATTTACATCTGTTAATCGAACAATAATCAATTTCGATTTTGCCCTCGTAACAGCAACATAGTGGTTATAAATACTGTCTGGCTTATTTAATGCATAATCATTTGCAAAAACAATCACTTGATCAAATTCCAGTCCCTTTGAAGAATGAAAAGTAATTGCCACATGGCTCAGTTCATCCATATGAAATGCAGGATGATATGCTTCGTCTACTATCGTACTAATCATCGCTCTTACATGATCTTCATTGATTTCATATCCAAAGTAAGAAGCAATTTCGTCCACGCATACTATTACTGTAGCATCATCATAAATTTCCAATGCATCCTTAATCCCTTTTATCTTACCCTCAAGATAGTGCTTAATCTTCCGATCTCCAACTGATTCCTCTGGAATTTCATCCATAAAATCATAGATAGAATACTTTTGAAGCACAAAGTATTGAGCTAATGCATTATATAACCACGCAGTCTCAGTAGTAATGTCTGATATAGGTGTTTTAGGGATATAAGTAAATTCTGCTCCTATACTACTTAATTCTGTGGCACCCAATTTTGCATTATCATTTGTAAATCGTAACAACGCGACTCCTTTACTTAAGTCTATATGGGGCTTTACCGCCTCCACCCACTTAGAAGCACAAGTATTTATTAAGATAATCGTGCTAGTATCTGGATCCGCTTTATATTGAGACCTTGTATCATCACTTAACAAATTGGAATAGTTCTGAATCATTAAACATGAACGGTAATTTTCTCTCAAAACATTCTTACTGAAATTATCCATCTTCAAAATACTTCGAAATGCTTCCGGATATGCCCCTCTCCAAATGTAAATAGACTGTTTGTCATCTCCAACAACAAATAAATCTATCTCTAGCGTATTGCATAAGTACATAAAAAACTCATGCATAGTTTTATCACAGTCTTGATACTCATCCACATATATTTTGAAATATTTAGCCTTCAAAAACAACCTACAAGCTTTCGATTTTTTAATAATATCAAGGGCAAGTTCAAACACAAAGTTCTTTTTGTTATCTGCGTATGCACAGATTGTCTTTTTTGCTCTTAAATAGTTGAGAGCCTCTTGAAAAGATTGTTTTTTAACATAATAATCTGTACACATTTCAATACAATAATCCGTACCATAAACGTCTCTTGCAAATGGCTTAATGATTTCTTCTATAACAAAACTATTATTTGTTCCTATAAAATGCTCTGCAGTATCAATCGTCAATCTATCTCTAATCTCTTTAGCCGCCTTTATTGTAAAAGTAATAGCCGCAATTACTTTATGTGTATGATTATCTTCTATTTCCTTTGCAATCTTTGCTACCATAGTATGAGTCTTACCAGTCCCAGCGCTAGCACTAACTATCATATTTCCAGTAGTATCGACTATTTCCTGTTGAATTTCTGATAGACTCATCTCATAATATCCTCCAAGCACGCAAAGTTATAATGGTTGTAAATCTTCTCACAATCTGTATTTGTAAGCTTTTCAACTAATTCAACCATATGATACTTCTTAGAATCCTGCAAGTATGTAATCACGTCTCCATCTGCTTCAGGAAGATACGCCATCATCTCGTCATGAATTACCTCATCCAAATCTTCTTCCAAGCTTACACGAGAAAGATAAACATGATAATCCGTTCGTATTGTATCTAAAGCAGCTTTATTCACATCATACAGTGCTCGTTTTGCTGTTACTGTATTATTTGGAATACTATCCGTTGGCAAAATATCTCTTCCAATAATACCATTCACTCTCGCGAAACCTATTACACTGTAATCAGTTTTCCCCTTCGCCTTCCTTAAATCATTATCCGTTTTTATAACACAGGGGATTTTTAACTGCTGTAGAATATTAACATACGGTTTGAAACCAAAACCTCCTACTTGAAGTATAAAAATACCATCAGCTTCATAAAATTCATTTTTTGTAGAGAGTACTTTATTGAATAGAGCTTCTTCCGATGGACCTTCTACCAAGAGCACTTTATCCGCAAATATTGCATCTGCTAATCCTTTATTCAGACGTTGTTTCTGTTTTACATATTCTGTCGGAACCGTGTAAAATGAACTGGACGAATCGATTTTTGTCTCATTATAGATTCTAACCAAATTCACTTTATCCATTTCAGCTAAAACAAATGATGAATGAGTAGTCATAAAGGTATATTTATACTTTTCATCCACAAAAATCCGATGTGAAAGAGCAAGTTGCATAGCTCTATGTAAATGATTTTCAGGTTCCTCTATCAAAAAAAGATTTATTTTCTTTTCACTTGACTCCTCAGCAAGTAAATCATAAATGGAGTACACAAGAAGTTTCTTCCTTCCTTCGCCAGAAGTAGGATAAAGATCATCACTGCCTTCCCTTTTAATATAAGGGGCAACATTTGAATACAGCCCATTTACAGCTATTTCAGACTTTACTGAAACAGTAACTTTATCATGACGGAAACTGTTATACTCTGGTACAACTCTCTCTTCAAAATTTTTAATTCCTGAAAGAGAAGCAATGCTTGTATTAAGATCCGCGATAGTTAAGTCAATATGTTCTAGTTTATCCTTATCTGTAACATCATCATTCTTTAAAAGTACAGCAGTATTCTTCTTGAACAGTGTATACAAATCAACATATGCATCAATATAGACCACATTGAAAACATAATCTATTTCATAGAAATAACCTTTTGCTTTTATTTCCTGTAGATCATGTTCATCACCTCCCCAATACAATATTGGATTGGCAAACATCTCTGTTTTATCATAATTGGCAACCAGCTTAATATACACTAAATCCTGATTGCTTAAAATTGCCCCTTTTACTTTCGCCCTAAGCTTTTCACTATCAGAATCTGTCGTATCACTGATATCTATACAGATAGTTATCTCAATTGGACTACTTGTATTTCTATGATAAAAGTCGGTATCTACAAGATTATTTTTTCGTACTTCTCTATCAAACAAATAACGAAGTGCATATAAAAAATTAGTCTTTCCTACATCATTCATTCCAAAAAATACGTTTTTATTATCTAATGATATATCTATATGCTCAAAGTTACGGAAATTTGAGATCTTTATGTTCTTAAATTTCATATATCCCCCTATGCTACCACTCTAGTTTCTCTATATTTTTCACCATTCATAGAACATATAGTGTACTTTCTACAGTCCCCAAATTACAATTCCATGAAATAGTCTTCTGATGTAAGAAAGTCTGATACTTTGTTTAGAATTCCAATCTGAATTTCTTCACTCTTTTGCATCTTTTTGATTGAACATTCCCATACTACAAGACATTTTATCTTCTTTTCCAGTAATTCATTTCTTACAACAAAATCTCTTTTCTGGTTTGCCTCAAATTTGTTTTGCCAAAACTCAACTTTAGACTTTGGCATATATGCAAACTTACAGTCTTTATGTCTGTGCCAGAAACAGCCATGAATAAACATAACTGTATTATATTTCCTTAAATAAATATCAGGATGACCTGGAATCTTTTTTGAATTTAGACTGTATCTGTATCCTTTTGCAAACAGCAACTTGCGAAAATATACTTCCGGTTTCGTATCTTTTGATCGAATAGCCGCCATATTTTTACTTCGCTGTTCCGGTGTCACTATATCCATTTTATTTTCCTTCTATTGTCTTCACATACTGTACAAACCTTGATAATGTCCATATTCTGTCCTGTCTGTCAGAAGGATATGTTTTGATGTATGGCTGTGGAACAACAAGTATTACATTTTCTGCCTGCATTTCATCCATCTGTGCACCAGATATGCCCTGCTGAAGAGTACATAAATACTTTGGTCTGCCTTTTAACCTGTCAGCCTCATTGAGCACCTGTCTCCACCGATCTTTACAAGTTGTCTTTGCAGCCAGTGAAATCAAATTGTCTACAGAAAATCTGCTGTTATGATAGGCTTCCTTAGATGGGAAGATAAAATCCGGCTTTTTATTTCCCTCTGTTACAGCCTGAGCTGAATACTCCAGTTCATTTCCATCAAATATCGCGGCGAGATGATGTTCCAGACTTTTTCCTGCCCTGCTCTTTCTCCGGTTCAATACCATATTAGCCACATTTACAAATTCGTCTACCGAAGTAAATCCCCTGGTAATAATATCTCCATATCTATCATACTCAAGTGCACGAAACAATGTATATTCCATGTTTGTCCATTCAATAATCTTTCTGTCAGGATTTGTTTGTATGTATTCAGTATGATCATATACTCTATTCTGGATATTTCTTGCGGCTGCCGACATAATCTCGGAAGCAGGGAAATCAACATCAAGATTGCTGATAAACTCCTGAATCGCAATCTGTTCATGTGCTTCCGGCTGAATTCCACCTATATCAATTATACAGTTTGTCTCTGTTGGACTAAGACCAAATGCGCTTAAAAATACTTCTATATCATCATCGGAATTCAACATATATCCCAGATAATTTTCTTCATCTGTTTTAACAAATACAAATAATGCCCCCGTATATTCTATCGATAAAAACGGAAAATCTCTTCCAAAATTTGTAATGCGATACTCATTTCTTGTTCCTTTTCCATAGTAAATAAAACGGGTATCTGTTACAAAATCATCCTGCCACTTTACCTTTACCCATTTATCCTTATTTTCACCTTTTTGTCCCGGTTCCGAAAATAAAATTTTTACAGATGATTTTGGAATGTAAATACCAGCCTGATGTCCTCCTGTTTTACCAGTATCATTTGCTGAAAGGAATTTACAAAATCCTATCTCACCATTTAATACCGCCTGAATGGCACGATTAGAATACTCTGTTGACATTAAATCACCATCCTTCGCGTTTCATCTTCTTTTATTGCATCCATATATTCAAGTTTCTCAACTATCAGCTTTGCAACATTTTCCATCAAAGGTACAACAACTGAGTTGCCAAACTGTCTATATGCCTGTGTATCTGATACTGGAATCTTGAAACTGTCAGGAAATCCTTGTAATCTCGCACACTCTCTCGGCGTAAGCCTTCTTGGATTTTTCCCTTCCTGTGCAATCAATATCTCAGAACCATCCTTATAATACCTGGCACTTATCGTTCTCGATACTCCATCTAATGGTGCTATTCCATAGCCAAAACCGTTACCAGCCGCTTTGTGTTTTGCAGCATAGTTTTGCAGATATACCCATAACTTATCTGACAAAGTGTATTTCGCTTCAACTTCCTTTTCCAAAATATCCTGCATAACCGGCTTGGGATTTCTTGGTGTCAAATTAAATTTGAAATCAATATCTTTCCCATACCTTTCTCTGTCAAATCCAACAATAATGATTCTTTCCCTATGCTGTGGTACATAATTCTGACCATCAAGAATATCGTAAAATACTTCATAATTCAGTTCATCCAGCGATTCTTTTATAACCTGAAAGGTTTTCCCTTTATCATGGCTGCAAAGATTTTTAACATTTTCCAACATAAATGCTTTCGGACGCTTTTCTTTCAAAATACGGCAAACGTCAAAAAACAAAGTTCCCTGTGTTTTATCCGCAAATCCTGTTTCCCGCCCCAAACTGTTTTTTTTAGAAACCCCGGCAATCGAAAACGGCTGGCAGGGAAATCCCGCAACCAATATATCATGATTTGGTATATCTTTCTCATTTACCTGTGTAATGTCACCATCAGGCTGCTCACCAAAGTTCGCAAAATATGTCTGTTGACTGTATTTATTCCATTCATTTGAATAAACACAGTGTCCTCCAGCTCTATCGAATGCAATTCTCATTCCTCCGATTCCTGCAAATAAATCAATAAAAGAAAACTGTTTATTTGAAGTATCTTTCTTTTTTCTTTTTATATCTGTTACATAATAGGCTACTGCTTCCCTGACACAGTCCTGCATACTCTGTTCACTCTGTAGGGAATATGCATTCAGCTTCTCATATAACTCATCTTCTACTCTAATATGTACCTGTTTCATACCAATCGCTCCTGGGAATAATTTTGTACCTGTTTTTTCCCATTCTACTACTAAAGCAAGAAAACATCAAGCAAAATAATCGAACATATTTTCGTTTTATATCGCAATATCCTTTTTCCTCCCTGACACATAACTTACTTCCTGTTTCTCCTTCTGTTTTTCAACAATCTTCTGCTTATCCATCATCCGATGTTTTATTGCCTTCGGTCTTGCAAATTCCTTGAACTCTTCCACGAGTCCTTTCACGTCAAAGAACTTATCATATTGCAGTACTTTATTCTTCAATGTCTTCACTAGATCCGTTAGCTTATCATTTTTTGCTTCCTATATTGGTCTGATGCATACTCTTTTTACTCTTGAAGACCGCTATGGTCTTAAAATAGAGAAAGCTGATGACGGACAGCCTCGTCTTTATCTCGATTTAAAGCACTTTCCTGACAGCAGCCAGATTTATGACATGATGCTGGACTGGATGGGTAAAGCAGTGGCACTGGAATCAAAGCATATTACCCAGAATAAATATGATCATTGGCGCTATCACTATCCAACTGTTGGTCAGACAACACATACTCATTTCGCAAAAGTTATTTCTCAGGAACTCAGCGACATGCTTATCGCCGAAGACAAAAAAATCAACAAATCTGAACAAAAGAAGAAGTAATACGGTTCGAATCGTTTCAGCGGGCTTGCTTTAAAGCAAAGAAAAAGGCCTTGCCAAGCTAATATTTTTCATTAGCTCGGCAAGACCTTTTTTGTCTTATCTGAAACCGTACCTGTTAACCACTTGCATCACTTTCCAATAATGCAAATTATCACAGTGTTATCATTTTGTTATCAAATCGTTTTTGAAAAGCCTCAGAATCCGCATAAATACGACATTCTTCAATATATTTTCATTATTCTATCTCAATTATTTCTAAATTTTAAAATTCACAGTGTTTTTCTATATGTTCTTTCTACGTCTGACTAAAACCACGATTACACTTGCTATTACTACAACTGCCACAACAATACCGATCACACGTTTTGCATATATATCGCCATCCTCTCGTTTGAACGAAATAATATCGCTGTGCTAAGAAGTATAAAAACATAGTAAATCCAATCCGTGTTTTTTTCTTTCTTCATTCATGCCTCCAAAAAAGCAGTCCACCGTGGACTACTTTTCCAACTTCAACTTCGGAAACGGAATGATATCCGGCTGACTTTCCCTATGCTCTCCGATAAATTTTTCCATCCAGACCATGTCATACCAGCGGTGGAACTTATAACCGCACTGATGGAAAGTTCCAACCATCGTATAACCCAGTTTTTCATGAAACAGCACGCTGTCCTTCGTCAGATATTCATCTTCCGCCTGTGGATAAGCAATGCAGGCATTGACATTTAAAATCCCCTGCTGCTTCAAGATATTTTCCAGCTCTTCATAAAGCCTTCTGCCGATCCCACTGCGTTTCTGCTCCATATCCACATAAATGGATGTCTCCACTGACCAGTCATATGCCGCTCTCTCTTTGAACGGACTGACATAGGCATAGCCTGCGATTTTTCCATCCTTTTCCGCTATCAGGTATGGAAAACGCTCCAATGTATGCCTGATCCTGCCACGGAATTCCTCTATGGACGGCACAACATATTCAAACGTGATCGCTGTCTGCTCAATATATTTTGCGTAGATTGCAAGAATCTCCTCTGCATCTGCCTCTGTTGCAACTCGAATCGTTGTCATAGTTTCCCTGCCTCTTTTCCAATCAGTATTCCATCTGCAAACCTATATCTTTGATGTTTTTCTTCTACTCACGCAATCACATTTCAAACGCCTGCTTAATGCTGTCGTAATGTAAGAAGATCCCCTGCTCTGCAAACTCCCTGATCTGGTCTGGCGTTGCAAACATGTAGCCATCTGTTTCCTCTGTCTGAAGATGCAGGTCTTTGTCGTCAATATCCATGACAAAACGGTAAACGTCCACAAAATAATTGTCACCCTCACCCGGATTTTCTCTCTTATAGGTAAATAAATAGCCGCCCTCGGCATTTCCGGCATCCAGTCCTGTCTCCTCTTTCACTTCGCGAAGGACTGCCTCGTAAGACTCCTCGCCAGCCTGTGCTGCGCCGCCGGATACTTCCCACCAGCCCGGTGCCCATGCCTTTGTCATGACGCGCTTTGTGATAAGAAACGTTTGATCCGGTCTTGCCACAACACCGAGCACCGTCAGATGATATTCGCCATCCTTTAAACACCAGTCGTTGCGCTTCATTGTGCGTCCTGTCGGCTTTTTATCTGCATCATAAATATCCCATAATTCCATCGTTTTCTCTCCTGTTTATACATGCTATTTATCCCATCTTATCATTTCACTATAGGCAATGCAAACCTCATTTTCATCATTCCGGTTGACATTATTTAATCTTTTATACCAATTTTTGCTTACTTTTTATCATTTACTAATTTGTTTATAATTGCTATAATACACGTTAGCCGTGATTTTAACCAAAATCAGCTATCAAAATTTATTACTTTTTACCATATAAATTCGAGGTTTTACAGATGAGTGAAACAAAAAAAATGACCAACGAGCGTCCTGTATACGCTTTTAACCGAAAAATTTTCTGTGAGGGAATGCGTGACGGTATTCCGATTGCTTTAGGCTATCTGGCGGTATCGTTTTCTCTTGGAATTGCCGCAAGAAATGCCGGTTTAACCGCCTTTCAGGGATTTCTTGCAAGTTTACTGAACAATGCTTCTGCCGGTGAGTACGCCGCATTTACGCTGATCGCTGCAAATGCAACCTATCTGGAAGTCGCAATTATCACACTGATCTCCAATGCGCGCTATCTGCTGATGAGCTGTGCGCTCACCCAGCGTTTTGCACCCGGAACACCTTTTTTTCACCGGCTGATCATCGCCTATGATGTGACGGATGAGCTGTTTGGAATCACCATTGCACGGTCCGGCTATCTGAATCCTTTCTATACGTATGGAGCGATCGTGCTGGCTGCGCCCGCCTGGGCAGTTTGTACCGCACTCGGAATTATGGCTGGCAATGTATTGCCGCTTCGGGTGGTGAGCGCCCTGAGTGTCGCACTTTACGGAATGTTCCTTGCGATCATTATACCGCCTGCAAGAAAAGATAAAGTGGTCGCTGCGCTTGTCGCCATCAGCTTTGCACTTAGCTTTGCCGGTTCTTATCTCCCGGTTGTTTCTTCCATGTCAAGCGGCACAAGAACGATTATTTTAACCGTTGTGATTTCTTCTGCTGCTGCAATTTTGTTTCCAAGGAAAACGGAAGCATAATAAATATGCTTCCGTAAGTGAGGTTTTCTATGACACATAATAATTTTATTTATATCGCCGTGATGGCTCTTGTATCTTATGCCATCCGTGTTTTGCCTTTAACGCTGATCCGCAAACCGATCAAAAACCAGTTTATCCAGTCCTTTTTATATTACGTTCCATATGTGACGCTGGCTGTCATGACATTTCCTGCGATTGTCGAAGCAACACAGAGCCCTGTAGCCGGTGCCGTTGCACTCGTCGTCGGTATCCTTGCGGCATGGTTTGGTGCAAGTCTGTTTCAGGTGTCTGTGGCATGCTGTGCGGTTGTGTTTGTGATCGAGTTGTTTTTGTAAAGCTTTTTTGCATGGCTGATCGTATAGAGTCCATTTGCGATCATAAGCCCTGTGAAGCACATCATCCCAGAAGTACACAGTATGCCTGCTCCCGGCACTTCATTTTGTGCAAAGATCAGTGCCGCACTCAACTGACCAGCTAGCACGATCATTCCGCATATAATTGTAACAAATCCACGCTGATAGATTTCTTTTCCTATCTTTTCTTTTTCATATTTTGAAATTTCGGAAATATTCTGCACGATCTCTTCTTTCGAACGGTCTTCTATTCCAAGTAATTCCACTAATGAAAGATCAAGCGTTTTCGCAATTTCATCAAATAATGAAATATCCGGATAGTTAACCCCTCGTTCCCATTTACTGACTGCCTTATCCGAAACGTGCAATCGTTCTGACAGTTCCCGCTGTGTCATACCTTGCTTTTTTCTGGCTTGGGCAATTCTATAACCAACTTCTTCTGCTTTCATAGGCGTTTCCTCCTTGTCCTTATTTAAACATGACAATGGAAAAATGTCACTCTACTTAAGGTAGAACGCAATGTTCTACGCAACTCTGTACTTTCTCATATGTTATTTCTCCGGTGCACAATTTTCTATCGTTTTATCCAGCCATAACTTTTCAATTCTGATTTAAAGGCACTTCTCCTTGTATACATATCCGCATAATGTGACATATAAATCTGCTTTGCATTTTTCTCACCAAGTTTTTCTTTGACTTCACCGATTGCAGCAATGTACGCAGCACACTCTCCATAATAGTTCCGTCTGTTTGCTCCCATAATTGCCTCGACACGTTTCTTCATGAGATTGTCTATATGATCCAGTATTTTTTTCCTGTCAGAGTTTTCTATTTTGGTCGTATCTTTCCAATTCAAAAATAACTCGTAAAAATATTCGTTTTCCGTTTTTTCTACTTTTATATTCTGCCCCTTTTTATACTCTTCCAAACGAAATTCAAATGCGTGCTTTGTAAGTTCCAACATACTCCGGCTTCCCTGCTGTAATTCTTTTCCATCATGCAAATAGAGCAGAAAAAGTGCCAGACCTTCTTTCATAAATGTTCCAGTCCATCCAAGTGAACTTTTCTCGCTGACTCCCTTTCTCAGCACTTCCATAAATTGACCATCCAGAAACTGTATCACATACAGCATATTTTTTTCCGGTATATTTTCTGCTAATTCTGGCAACCCAGCATTTCCATTATTACAAGCAGAATTTTTTCTGCAATTATATTGTCCTACTATTAATTCTAATTTTTTATTGCATTTTTCTTTATCTGTGCTATTAAAAAATGCACGCAAATAGTTTACTGCATTTGTTCTTGACGCAAAAGCTTCTACATAGCACCATTCCATAAATTCTGCATCTTTACCTTCAACAAGTGCAAATTCTGCTGTCTGTAAAGCTACATCGCTTCGCACACATAGATTTCTGGCAATCCGTTTCATCCCATCTTCTCCTATGATCACGGCATTTTTCGCACTTATAGTGGAATCATTTAAAATTTCTTTATACATTCCAGGATGCAATTTCACATATTTTTTTGCATTTTCAAATTTCACCGCTATATCACCTGTCAAACTAACGGCTTCGAGAAATAACCTCTCTGCTAACGCACTATTCTTCTTTCCAAGATATGCGATCCACTCTGGAAGGAACTGATCAAATCCCTGCAGTCCACCATCTCCATGCTGCATGACATCTTCCAGTTTTAAATCATGTATTCCTGAATTTGACCATATTTCATACATAATATCTGCACGTTCTGCTTCTTTCTTCACCTGATAACATGCATACAATGTATCTAGCACAATTTTTTTCAGATCGATATCCAACTCATTGCAACAAATAAAATCTTCCACCTCCAAAGGGCCTGTCATATATTCATCATCCGTCAGAATTTCCTGCATGAACAATCTTCTTCCTGTCCTGAATGCCTCCTTATATTCTCCTGCATCCACGCAGCTGTGAATCAATTTACATACTGCTTGAATCATATCACCTATTCCATCAGGATCTTCGTATAATATTTCCTCTACGGAACTATTGTACCAGTCATCATACTCGTCATTATACACTTCCCTTAGATAGACTTCTCCTTTTTCAATTTCCGCCAGATAATGACTGCATTTTTCATATTCCTTTTTTAGTTCAATGACTGTTTTTTCTGTTCGATTAATATTCCCTGCATTCAGATTTATCTGATTCAGGAAATCTGTCCGTTTACTTTCCGGCAATGTTCTTGCAATCTCATGTATTACCTGCAAAAGTTCTTCTCTGCCATACTTCTCTATTGTCTGATCGACTTTATTTAAAAAACTTGTCAGATTCATATTTTTTCCTTTCTCCCGAGTACCACAAAATAAATACTGCACAAAATAATTCCAAACACGGTCGCTGTCGGTGCCGCCAGACCAATCTTCGTGAGGGATGCATCCGGCTGGATACTCATAAAATATGACATCGGGATTCGGACCAGAAACGTCTGCGCCAGTCCCTGTGCCATGACAAAGAGCGTTTTTCCTTTTCCATTGAAATATCCCATATAACTGAACAGGAAGCTGGTAAGAACCGCCTCCGGTGCCTGCATTAATTTTGCAAGAACAGGCGCTGCCAGAAGCAAAGCGATTGTAAGAATCACTGCCAGTATCGCAAAAAACCAGATAACGCCTCCGATCACTTTTCCGATGCGTTCCTGCTTTTTCTCCCCTATGTAACGGCTGATCAGCACCGTGATCCCCAGCGACAGCCCGGTCACGGTAAACACCACCAGATTGACCAGATTACTTCCTGTCGATACAGCGGAGATTCCTGCGGTAGTTCCAAACCAGCCCACGATTATCAGATCGACTGCTCCATACATTGCCTGTAAAACCAGTGCGCCAAATATCGGTACCATAAAAAGAACCAGTTTCTTTAAAATATTTCCCTGTGTAAAATCGTGTTTTGTTTCCATTGTGTTTTTTTGTTCCTTCTATTATGTTTATTTGTTTAAATATTTTATCAGTCCATACATTCACTTCTATTCATCCCTCTCAAGTATTTCTACAAATTTTCTTGCTGAACCTGTAACAAATTTTGCCTCTGCAATAAAACGTAAATCACACTGTATTCCTCTTTTTGCAGCTACTGCTATCATTCTTTTCCTGTCAATATTACCTAACCGAACTAAATTCTCATATATACGCACCAATTCCTGTAATGCAAGTGGATATCCATTTCTTGTTACTGCATAATATAAATCTACGAACGCCTTTTCTATGGTTGCAAGTCCATCCTCACTATCTTCAAAATTTTCCGTTAAATATATAATTATAATATCATTATTCTTACCATTATATTGAATTGCCTCATATTTTTCTTTTAATCTGCGTGGCTCTACAACTTCATAAAAATGATTCGTCAAAATGTCTGTCAACTCATTTTTACTTTCTTTCTGAATACATATCACAATGGGATACTGTTCTGGTATGTGTAACATGTATTTCTGTAAAATATCCAACCCGGATATATAATAATCAAATCCTGTTTCGTCCAATATATCTCGTATTTTTTCGGCTGTTTGTGATAATGAAACGTTCTTTTTTCCTTTCCATTCATTAAATGAATAGACTCCATTTCTAACACGCTTCAAATATCCCCCATCTACAAGTTTTGACATATTCCAATAAAGCGTAGATTTTTTCATATCTGGAAAAATCCTCTGTATATCTTCAATATAAAAAGTCGCTTGTTCTCCTAATTCATTTAGAATCCTTTGATATTTACTTTCCAATGCATTTCTATTTTCCATGACACACCTTCTTTCAAGCCCAATATAGCATATATATGCATGTGTTTCAAAGAAATAGAAGTAAATTTTATATTTGCTTCTATTTCTTTGAACTCCAAAAGTGAAAACCCAATATAATAAAAAATCCCCGGCGGACTGTTTCTGATATGCTCATAATACAGTCCGTCAGGGATTGATTCATTTCTGACAAAATTTGTGCTTATTTACTTTCCATCCATTATCATTATAATAGAAATTTTATTTCCTGATCTGATTCAGTCTGTCATTTATTGCAAGCAATTGTTCTTTACTCACTTCGTTTGTTTTCTCTGCTTCTCCGGGCTGGCTTGTCATCTGACTGGTAAGTCCCATCATATTGATCATTCGGAGTACTGTGAATCCACTCAGCATCTTCATCATGCCACTGTTCATTCCACCGCCTTGTGCCTTTGCCTGTCCAAAGCTCTGAAACAATTCCTGCATGACTTTATTTCCATCCTCATTCGACATAATATCGCCCACCGTATCATTTAACGAGAAGAAACCATCCGGTGCCGTGATATCAAACCAATTTAAAACAGCACCTTTTTCTGTCAGACGGTACGCTTCATTAAACTTCTCAACTTTTTTGATAAAGCTTTCATCCCGGCATTCGCCTGCCACTGCTAGAAGCTTTGTCTCACCATGATTCGGTACTTCAAAGTAAAAGAAATGATCAGAAGCTTCTTTTTTGCCAAGACTCTCCCCATTTGCAAAAAGTTCCACTGTCTTCTGGTTCGAATATACGGTGACTTTTGTCACATTCTCAACACGGTCAACGTAACGTTTTCCACAAATATGAACGAATGGTTCGTCCGACAGCCATGCTTTATATGCATAAAAGGCATCTTTCTTATATTTGCGGTCAAATGTCACCAGCCCTTTATGGTTCATGCCATTTTCACCGCCTTCGTTTCTGGCATCTGCTGCGAAATCAAACATATTCCATACGTGCGTTGCCCAGATATATGGTCTTGTATACAATTGTTTGATCAATTCCTCATGATAATGTGCCTGATATTCCTCTGTATAATCTCCCTGCTTCGGATCTGAGGTATGCCAATTCAGTGCTTCACATCCATATTCACTCATGCCGATCGGGATCTTTGGAAACTCTTTGTGGAATTCATCCATCCACGGGCCATTCATCGAAGTGTCTCCACCATACCATCCAAAATAATGATTATAAGAAACTACATCCGGGATCTGAATATACGGATTATGCATGTCACACATCGAAACTACCGCCATAGTTGTCAGCCTTGTAGGATCCATCTCATGTGCAAGGTCATTTAATATGTGATGGTTTTCCATAAGGTCTTCGTCTGCTTCACCTGACATCGTAATTTCATTGGATAATCCCCATACGACAATACTTGGATGGTTGTAATTCTGAACAATCAGCTCCTTCATCTGACTGATCGTATTTTCACGTCCGTTTTTCATGTGCTGGGAAATATACGGAATTTCTGCCCATAATACAAGCCCCTTTTCATCACACAGATCATAGAAATATTGTGCATGCTGATAATGTGCCAGACGGATCGTTGTAGCACCCATTTCACAGATTAAATCAATATCTTCTCTGTGATGTTCCGGAAGAAGCGCATTTCCATTTCCTGCCCGGTCCTGATGTCTGGACACACCACGCAGTGGATAGCTATTCCCATTTAAGAAAAATCCCTTATCAGGATCAATTGTGAAGGTACGGCATCCAAATCGTGTACTGACACTATCTATGCATACACCGTCTTCCATTAAGCGTACAGTCGCTGTATACAAATATGGATCTTTGCGTCCATTCCAAAGATGTACATCTGTTATTTCCAGATTGACCTGTTTATCCGAAATCCCTGTTTTGGTTTCTGCTGCAAGAACACCTTCAGCATCTGTAATCTGATATACCAGCTGCTGACCTGCTTTTTCCCCGCTTAAAAATACTTCCACGGCAATTTTTGCATTTTTGTCTGCTACCTCTGGTGTCACTTTCAATCCATTTCCACCATAATAGTCCAGATCAAAATGAGACTTATTTACAGCAATGATATTTACATCCCTGTACATTCCACCATAAAAAGTAAAATCCGCTTTCTGTGGGTATACCCTGTCATTTGCACTATTGTCCACGGCAACCACGATCAGATTCTTTCCATCTGTAAGTGCGTCCGTCATATTCACCCGCCAGGTTGAGTATCCACCATCGTGATGATCAAGGTGATTTCCATTCACATAAACATCAGCAGATGCATTCACTCCCAGAAATTCCAGATAATACTGTTCTCCCTCCGGAAGTTCCTCTTTCTGGACTTCTTTCGCATAAAAACAGGTTCCATGGTAGTAATCGTTTCCACCATCCTGTCCGTCAATCGCATTCCAGGTATGAGGCAGATTCACCCAATACCAATTTTGTGGCATAGCAACCGGAGGCTTTATCGCTTCCTTGCTAAATGCCCATTTTTCGTTTAAGTTAAAAATTTCTCTCATTTATTCCTCTTTCTCAGGCTCATTCATTCTTTTCTTCATAATTCATTTTCTTTAAAAATGTCATTGGCGACATATGATAATATTTTTTAAAAGCACGGTAAAAGTTACTGTACTGTCCAAAACCACATAATGAAAAAATATCCGTTGGTTTTTCCCCACTGATCAATAATTGCCTTGCCATGATCATCCGCTTTTCCAGAACATACTGATATATGCTCTTTCCTGTTGCATTTTCAAAACTTCTGGACAAATAAAACTTGCTGATATAAAAACGGTTACACAAAAAATCCAGTGTCAGATTCTCTGTATAATGTAAATTGATATACCGGATCACCTGCTGGATATTCGCATTTCCTGCCATTGTATTCAGATTTAAATGTCTCTCCAGTAAGATAAGCAGATGTTCTACCAGCGAATCACACATAATGTCATGGCCAAATTCTTTCTCATGCATTTCATAGCGTAATTCCAAAAGCTTATTTATGATTTTTTTCCGCATTGCCGGATCTTCCCGGAGCAGATATCCTTTCTTCTCTGCCGAAACAAAACACTGGTTCAGATTAGTTTTCCTGCTTGAAATGCGGTTCAGATACCATGGATTCAGCCAAAGGATCACTCTGTCTGCTTCCCTCTCTGAAATCATTTCCTGATGTTCTGTCATAGGAGGAAGCAGCACAATATCTTCTTTCTCTAATTCAATTTTTTTGCCATCGACTGTAAACGTTATGTTTCCGTCTAATGCACAGTAGATTTCAAAAAAATCATGCAGTTCCACTCCTGCATTTTGTATCGCTGTGGTACAAAAACGATGCACTTCCATGCTGGAACTGGTCATGGATTGATACCCTAAGTATTCATCATATAGTTCATTATTTTTCATCTCTGTATATTATTATAACGCCTTCTTTTCTGTTTAACGTAATCTCAATGACACCTTTTTCGCGTTCTATAAATTCTGCCTTTTTACCATCTATTTCAACATCATAGTGATATAGCGAATTCATGACAATCAGAAGCACGCCTGTATGTGTTCCTGTGGTACTGTATACAATTTCTGCATGATCCACATCCTTAGAAATTTCTTTCTTTTCAATCCAGGTATCATATCCGGTTGTTAAAGTTCCTCTCTTGTAGTACGCATTATACCATATAGAAATTGGAGTAGAAAGTCCGCTAAACTGGTGAAACCAGCCGCCACGTTCCGTTTCAATCTGTATCATTTCAAATGTATTATAACTGAATTCAATCTCCTGCTTCCAGGAATTCAGTCCTCTGTGTGCAATATCAAATGCAAATTGTCCCTCACCTATATCAAGCATTGCTTTCCATAAGAAATACTGATACGGACACCAGACACTTCCGTTCCAATAGCCGTTATCGTAATAATAGCTGGCAGACATATCAACCGTAGAAATTCCAACCGGGGACCACAGTTCCTCTGCAGATTTCAGGTGCTTTAACAACTGTTTTTCCTGCTCTTTTGAGCAAATTCCTGCGATCAACGGCGTAACACCATCTACTCCCTTGTTATAATTTTCTCCTGCCTCAGTCCGCAAAATATGGACTCCCTCCTGCCCCTGCATAGCATAGCCAAAATATCCGCTCTCTTCATCCCATGCATATGCCAGCAATGCGTTCTTTACACGTTCCATATCCCGCTCAAATTCCGGCAGATTCTCCTCATATCCAAATGCCATTGAAATCTGTTTCATAAATTTTGCAATACGGATAAAATGTACATTACTGCAGACCGGTGATACTACCTGTTCCATATTCTTTCGATGTAACTCCACCTGCGGCGGATAATCGTCCATTCCACTTGCATTGTAAAAATAGTCATATACCGTCAGAAGACCATTTCCAAGTCTTGACATTGTGGATCCTTCCGTCCTGCCAGCCATATAACGATAGTAACGTAAAAACATCGGATAGTATTTCTTCAAATTTTCCCGTTCTTTTGCATCCGCCCGATTTAATATCTCGTAATACAAATAAAACTGTGTTGGGACAAGTGAACCATGTGCCACAAATGCGAAATCTGTATTATCTGGTTCGGATAAGTAAGTGTCCATTACATATTCTGCAAGTTTTGAGGAATAATCTAACATTCCAAGTCCAATAAATCCGGAATCCCACGTATACAGACTGTCCCATCTTTTTCCCGGTGTATAATGCGCAATGTATTCACCATGCCGCCTGATTGGATACACAATATTACTATATAATGCAGATTTCATCATCCGTCCTGTAAATTCAAATGGATTTCCCTCTTCATTGGCACAATTTTCTTTTTTTACAATGCTTCTGCATTGTTTCCAGAAAATTTCTAATTCAGCTTTTGAATAATTACGTTCTTTTGTACTGATGTATGCATATTCCGTTCTGACACTTTTTCCTGGAACAAATAACGCTTCTGCAACATTAATATGATAAAAGCCTTCATCCGAATGTTTATCCTGAAATGCACCCGAAAAACTTCTCGTCAGATTATCATAAGTAGCATCTGAATTTGCAAGGCGTGATACTAATGCATCCTCAATACAGCCCGAATACAATTTTCTGCTTCTGACACGCTTGCTTAAAATGCTAAGATATATTGGATTTTCCTTATAGTTGTACTGATATTTTATATGATCATTCTCGTACTCAACTTTTGGGATTACATTACGAGCCTCTTCTGTTATTCCGACTTCCTTTTTGTCTGATTTTTCACAAACACATAAAAAATCAAGCATTATTCCATTACTCTGTTCGCTGAAAGCTTCCATTTTAAAGATGAACTCTTTATCTGAAATTTTTCCGATTGGAACATAGCAGATTCCACTCTCTTTTGTTGCCGCAAAATGGATTGTTCCAACATTGCTTTGAAAAATTACATCTCCCTCATCCTGCAATGTACGATATCTTATCGCTAACACTGCGTCCTGATACGATTCCTTTAATTTTACCTGATAAGAAACTTTGTCGCCCTGATTGCCGCCAAACGCTTTCAATCCAAGATAACGCATAAAGAGTGCATAGTAGGACATTCCCAATCCATTGTCATCCGTAAATCCATCGACCGGGATCTCTCCCTTTTTCATGGCATCCAGATTCAGGTGTTCCCATGGAACTGCTTTTCCAAACTCCAAATTTTCATAATCGACAGCATTCCACGCATCACTTTTTTCCGGTACTTTTTTCGTGTATACTCTGCTTTTCGGATATTCCTCTGCGGCAAAATAATTGATAAGGCAATTCTGGTTTTTATCCGTATTATTATGGAAGGAAACCCGGATTCCCCAGGTTTCCTCCTCAATCTCAAAGAAATCTACGTCTGCATATAACTGATCTTTCCAAAGAAGCTCATAGCGGTATCTATAATATTTTCCATTACTATCACAATCCCACGGATGATACTCAGATGGGATTGTAACGTTTGGAGCCGGTACATTGCTGTTCGCATAGGTCGGATGGATCACCAAATCAAATCTTGCTCCTGGAACAGCACTCTCCTTCATAATTCTTGAAATACCCATATACTTTTTCGAATATGGTCCCCACAATGGGATTATATTTTTATTTTCGTCTCTCACAATTATGCTTTTACAGCATTTTTCTGCTGTGTTTCAGCAATGCTGTCCTCAATCTCCTTCATTTTTTCACCAGTCAATGGATAGAACTTCATTGCAATAATAGAAGCAATCCATCCCAAAATCGGCATGCCACAGAATAATAAAATTGTGATCATCAGAATTTCAGGTGTGCTTGCATCTCCCACCTGTGGCACTGAATTTTTATATCCTATGACAGCTACAAATGCTCCAACAACTGTAGTTGCAAATGATGAAATAAGTTTATCAATAAAGGAGTATACGGTTGCAATTAGTCCCGGCACATAATGTCCACTTCTATGCACTTCATAATCGGTGCAGTCTGCCATCATTGGAATCATCATATTACTTCCGATATTACGAATTCCATTCAATGCAATAATAAGAACTACAAATGCAATATTCATAAATCCAAAGGACTTCAGATCAATCTTGGTTGGATCACCAAAAATCAGAAGCAGTGTAATTGCGAGCTGAACAGCAATACATCCATATACAGTCGCTACATACGTCTTTTTCTGTCCGGAATGTCTTGCTCCCATAATACCTATTACAAGTAAAATAATGTTTGGAATCATTGTGATAGCAGACAATCTTCCCATTACTGCATAGTCACCAATAATAATTCCATAAAGCATAACACCTACGATAGAATTTCCTGCAATACTTGTTGCGAGTTTATCTGTAGACTCGGAAATAACTAACATCTGAAGTGCTCTGTTGTGTTTTAATACTTCCCAATAAGTTTTGAAGCTGACTTTTTCTTCTTTATTTTTTACCATGCTGTTGTAGTATTCCGGTTTATCTTTTGGAGCAATGGCAATCAGTGAGCAGATCATTAATACAAAAGCAATTGCAATTACCCAGACAATGATCTCACTGAAGAATTCAAGTGTCATTCCGCCATATTTCGGAACAAGGTAATTGGAAACAAGCATTGTAATTCCGGTCTGTAAGAACAGCATAAAAAAGCCTGTAAAGAAACCGTAAATCGGTCTCTGTTTTGGATCGTTTGTAAGTAAAGTCTGTGCAGAAGTTGTGACTGTTCCCTGAACGGTATAACCAATAATGTAAAGTGCATACACAACAATAAAATATGGGATCCGGAGTGTTTCCGGAACTAAATGTGTAGTCTTATATAATAAGATCATGCTTAATGCAAGAAGCGCATTACCGACAACAAGGAACGGGCGGAATTTTCCAAAACGCCCATTGGAATGATTGATCAGCCATCCAATGATCGGATCTGTAAATCCATCAAAAATTCGCATAGAAGTTGCCAGTGTAGATACAAATACTACAGACATTCCTAAAATTCCATTTGCATAGTAAGATACATACATCATTAAAAACAGATACATATTTGTTGACATCATATTTAATGCAAACAATGCGATCTGCCATGTTTTCGCACGGTTATATTTCGTTGCTTCGTTCATTGTAATTCCTCCTAAAAACATTGTTTAACATTTTCAAATCATGATTTTAAGTGGATTTTAGCATTGAACTTTTTCAGTGTACATTGCATATATTTTCTATAACATTGCGATTATTGCCTTGGCTCTCCAAGGATTTACTCCACCTGCACCTGACACATTCTCATTGTAGCCAATGCTGCTTCATGGCTTTCCGGTGTGACACCTGCGCAGCAGGAAGCAATGACTTTGACCGGGATCTCCGGCAGATATGCCTTAATTAAAATTGCATTGGAGACAACACAGATGTCGGTGCAAAGTCCGACCAATGTAACGGTGATATCTTCTTTCTCTGCGATTTTTGTAATCTCTTCTGCAAGAATTTTTGAACCGAACGTCGGCTTGTCGATCACTACTGCGTCTTTTAATGCAGTTTTCACTTTCTCATTGATCTGCCAGCCGTCTGTTCCCTTCACGCAGTGCACAACCGGAAGATTTTTTCCTTCCTGAGTCTCTAAATAATTTTCCGGGTGTGTATCCCTTGTTGCAAAAATGTCTTTGGTATCATACTTTGCAATCTCTGCGATTACGTTATCCACGATAGCCACTGCCTCTTTTGTTCCGAGTGAGCCATCGATAAAATCATTCTGCATATCTACCACTACTAATAAATTTCTCATTATGTAAACCTCCGATTTTCCTTTTTAATTATAAAATATCCAAAATATTTTTTACTCCATGACACTAATTGTATCAAATATCCTTTTTCTTATAATTGCACTTCTTCCTAATCTTTCAATGAAAAATACAAGTTCTTATACCCAAGCTGCTGGCACAGTTTTGTCAGATACGGCTGGTCAATCCTTGCCTGCTCCAAAACATCCTTCTGTGCAAACACTTCCTCTTTTGTGCCATCTGCGAGCACTTTTCCGTGCGCCATAACGATCACACGCTCGAAACTCTCTGCCACAAAATCCATATCGTGTAAAATCGCAATAACCGTTTTTCCCTGACTGCTCAGATCCCGGATCATTTTCTGAATAATCTTTCTGCCCTTCCAGTCCTGTGCGATCGTCGGTTCATCCAGAATGAGCACTTTTGTATCCATCGCAAGAACGGAAGCGATCGCAACCAGTTTCCGCTCTGACAATTCCAGATCATAAGGATTTTCGTCTGCAAGCTGTTCCAGCCCGACCAGCTTTAATGCTGCAACAGCTTTTTCCTTTGCCTGCTCTTTTGTCATTCCGATATTCTGCGGTCCGAACATGACTTCATCGATCACATGATATTTGAAAATCTGGTCATCCGGATTCTGGAATACATAACCAATCTCCCCTGCCAACATCGCAACGGTCTTTTCTGCCATGTCGCTTCCACCGTAATAGATGCTGCCGCCCACCGGCTTTAACAGACCTTTTAACAGCTTTACAAGTGTCGTTTTTCCTGCGCCGTTCTGACCGATGACCGCAGTTGGTCTGTGGTCAATTGTAAGGTTTATGTCCTGCAGAACCGGAACATTTTCGAGATATTGGAATTTCAGATGTTCGATGTCAAAAACACTTTTCTTACAACTTATAGTCTGTTTCATGCTTTCATCTGTAGTTACAGAATCTTCCATCTGCCCGCTCTTATTTTTCATATCTTTATTATTGTCTAATAAAACTTTTTCCGGGCAGAACGCTTCCTCCCCCGGAAACAAATCTTTTAACGCCAACGCATCCTTAAGCGAAGCCGGATAACATCCATTCTCTTTCTTCACGCCAAAAGCCTGACAGATTCTTGTATAGGCAGGTGGATTCACCCCATAGCTCTGCAGATCCGCTCTGGAAAAAATCTGTTCCGGCGTATCGAATGCAATCTGCTTTCCCTGATGCAGCAACAAAATCTTATCACAGTATTCTGCCAGTTTTTCCAGCTTCTGCTCCACCATAATGATCGTGATCCCTGATTTTGCGAGCTTATCGACCGCCGCAAAAACTTCCTCGCTTCCCGCCGGATCAAGCTGTGAGGTAGGTTCGTCTAACACGATCACTTCCGGTTTCATCGCAAGGATACCTGCCAGCGCCACCCTCTGCATCTGACCGCCGGACAGATCAAACGGATTTCTGTCCCGGTAAGCTGCAATATCCAGCAGTTCCATCACTTCATCCACACGGCTTATCATCTCTTCTTTTGGCACGCCGAAGTTCTGCAGACCAAATGCAATTTCCTCAAAAACAGTTTCTTTTGCACCGGAGAGCTGATTGAACGGATTCTGGAATACCAGACCTACTTTCTGACACAGCTTTGAAACAGTCGTTTTTGCCACCTCAGTGTCCTCGATCAGAACTTTTCCTCCATAAGCCCCTTTGAAAAATCCCGGAACAAGACCGTTGAAAGCCTGACAGAGCGTACTTTTTCCGGCTCCGTTCTCTCCAACGATCCCGATAAAAGAACCTTTTTCTATTTCAAAATCCAACCCATCCAACGCAAGCTTTGTTGTGTTGGGATAGCGGTATTTTAAATTTTCAACCTTTATATATGCCATAATTCTTCCTTTTTCCATAAACAACTCAAAACACAATCCTCACCACGATAGCCCCTGCAATCACCACAGCCATCACCAGACATAACACGCGGTCGGAAGTTTTCATTTTTCCTTCCCTGAGATAGGTCTTTTTCTGCCCAGCCTCAAAGCCCCGGATTTCCAGTGCGATTGCACGCTCTCTTGTGTTGATGAGCGAGCTCATGACAACCGGCGAAATTAACGGAAGAAAAGATTTTGCCCTGGTGATCAGATTTCCCTCCGTCTCAAGCCCACGGCTCCGCTGTGCATCCATGATCGTGTTCATCGTGCCGCTCATCTGCGGTACGATCTGAAAAACAGAACTGATGACATATCCGATCTTCGGTGAAAATCCGGCCTGCTCCAGATCCTCTACCAGCTCTGCCGGCTTAGTTGTGAGTACAAACACCGCAAATGCCAGCAGCATATTCAAGACGTTACAGCTGACGCGAAGCGCATACATCATTCCTTCCCGATAGAACTTTAACGGTCCTAACTGAAACATTAAGTTTGCATTTTCATGATTAAATAAACCATGGATCAAAAATATGGTGATCAGAATTGTAAATGAAAAAGCAATCAGTGGAAAAACCTTTTTCATGATTTTTCCACTGATAAGCATTACAAGACTGATTCCAATGAATATAGCGAATGCCCATAACTTCCCTGTGATCAGCGATGCGGCGACCGCTGTCAGGATATAACACAGTTTCGTAAACGGATGCATTCTGGTCAAATAGGTATCTTTATCCACATAAAGGCTGATACTTTTCATCTAAATCACTCCATCAGAATATGTTTTCACTTCTTAGTCTAAGCTCTCCACACTGTCGTTCACATCATAAAGAGCAGTAAGTTTTTTCGGAAGTCCTTTTAAAATCGCAAACACGATCAATACCGTAATGATCTTATCCGGAACATCCACAACAACTTCATCCAAGAAAGAACCTAATACAACCGGGAGATTTGCTGCCTGTGTTGCTGCGAATACTGCATCGCCCCAGACATTTCCTGTTGTACCTCCCCAGAAAATAACGTTTAACGGAGTGGAAATCAATACTGCTGCAAGACCGCCGGCTAAAGAAGTCAGTAACGCACCGTTTACTTTTTCCATTTTGCCGAGACGTGCCATAATACCAACGACAAGACCGATGCCAAGACTTGTGAGGGCATACACTAATGTAATGGAATCACCGGTTGTAAAACCATAGATCAGGTTGTTGGCTGCTCCACAGATCGCACCAATGATCGGTCCGCCGAGTGCGCCACCGATACAGGTTCCGATGGAATCTAACCATAACGGCAGTTTTAATACGGAAGCAAATAATTTTCCGAGGTAATTGATACCGATACATGCCGGGATCAATACCAGACTTGCTGTGTTTAACTTTGTTTTAAAAATGTTCTTCATAACGTTGTCCTCCTCATTTTCCGGAGCACCTGTACAGTGCCTCCAATGCTACATGAATCTCATTTTTTTCTCCCTGTACGGTTGCATTCACTCCATCCGTATAGTTGTTAATGTTATCTTCAAGGTTATCCTTGTATTCCACCACCGTATTTAAGATAGAGGCTGTCTTCACACCCCGGAGCCTTCCGATCACAAAAAGCGCCGCCGTCTCCATATCACAGCCAAGCACTCCTCTGCCGGCCCACAGTGCGTCGATCTCGTCCTCTCTGTCCGTGTAAAAACTGTCATGACTCCGTGCCATTCCGACATGCGCCGGAATCTGCTCCTCCTCTGCTGCCTCTACACAGGCATTCATCAGTTCAAAATCCGGGATTGCCGGATAAATGGAATCTATGTATGTTCTGGAAGTTCCTTCATCTCTCACCGCACCCTGCACTAAGATCAGATCCCCTAATCTGATCTCTTTTTGTAATGCACCGCAGCTTCCGATACGGATCGCATGCGTCACGCCGATACGCGCCAGCTCTTCCACAGCAATTCCGGTCGAAGGACCGCCGATCCCCGTAGAAACTGCAAGCACGCGGATTCCCTTGTAAGTTCCTGCAATGCTTTTATATTCCCTGTTAAATTCTAACTCCTCCACGTCCTCTAACTGTTCAGCGATCCGCTCCACCCTTGCCGGGTCTCCAGGAAGGATTGCAAACGGAATGCCGAGGTCATCGCGCAGTTTTAAGTGAGGCATTACTTCCATTCCATCATCCACTCTTTTCTCAGATTTTCCTGCCTTATCACGACAAAATTTCTCATTACCATGGTTTTAAGATTCTTGTTTAAGGTATCACTTTACAGCTGTCTTGTCAACTGTAAAGTCATGTATGTACTGACACAGTTACAGATAACTTTCCTTCCGGTTGACAGCTTTTCTCAAATAATTTCCAAGATTTGTCATGCACATGAGCGTGGCTGTAAGAAAAAGACCCGGTATGAGAATGATCCACCATGACTTTGTCATCAGTGCTTTGTCTGCATTTGAAAGCATGCTTCCCCACGAAATCTGCTCTAATGGCAGCCCGATTCCCATGAAGCTCAAGGTTGACTCTGCAATGATCGCACTTCTGATATTCATGACAACCATAAACATGATCGATGAAGCAAAATTGGGAGTCAGGTGTTTCCACAAGACATGCCGGAAGCTTCCTCCCATACATCTTGCTGCGATGACATACCCGCTGTTTCGGATCTGTTTTACTTCAGTGCGCACCACTTTGGCAATACTTGGCCAGCTTGTGATCCCGATAATAAATGAAATACTGAAAATGCTGGCTTTTCCTAAGACTGCCTGCAATAAAATGACCAGCAGCAGATTCGGGATGCTTAAGAAAATCTCTGTAAAACGCATGAGCAGTGAATCCACCCATTCCGGTGCACATCCGCTGACTGCACCAAAGACAATTGCAAGTACCGTAGAGATAAGCGTTGCAAACACTCCGATCAAAAGTGAGATCCGTCCCCCATACCAGATCATGGAAAAAATATCTCTCCCCATCGTATCTGTCCCAAAGAGAAACTCTCCTCCCGGTGCCTCATTGTAATGTGCCAGATCCATATAACCGGGATCTTTTGTCATGATCAGATGACTGCACAGGCAGCCTGACAGGATGACCGCAAGCAGCAGCGCTGATATCAAAGGTTTTCCCTGATACCATTTTGTATGCCTGCCAACCGTCCGATCCTCTGTATTTCTAATTCCCACAATCTGAAAATCTGTATCCATCATCGGTTCCTTTCTGTCACTGACGTATTCTCGGATCGATCCTCTCATTTATCGTCTGGGCGATCATGTTGCAGACAACCACGACAATACCTGTAAGAATACATAAAACCATCAGTAAATTATAATCTTTATATCTGGCACTCTCATAAGCCAGTGTTCCAAGCCCCGGATAAGAGAATACCGTCTCAACAATATAGGTTCCTCCTAAAATATGAGGCACCGAGATCGCCATAATGCTCAGATAGCTTGGAATAATGTTACGGAGGCAATGGCGGAAAAGGATCTTATTTTTTGTCAGCCCTTTTGATTTCGCCAGCAGCACATAATCTGCCCGCACTTCCTCTAAAATCGTATTGCGGATCATATAAGCGTAGTACCATAGGTGTCCCATCACTACAACTGTGACCGGCAATATGAGATGCTGTATCCTGTCCGCAATATCCTTCTCTTTTCCGATCGTATAGGCACCGGAGCTTGGCAATATATGAAGCTCAACTGCAAAGAAAAGGATCAGTACCAGCGAAAACCAGAACTCCGGTATACAGCTTGTGACCGTTCCGACCTGGCATATGATTTTATCCAGCCATTTTTCTTCGTGCCATGCACACAAAATTCCCAATAACAACGCCAGTGTAAAAATAAGCACAAAGCCTATCCCGCCCAGCAGCATTGTATTTCCGACTCTTCCGGAAATCACTTCCAGCACATCCATTTTGTATTTATAGGAGATGCCGAATTCTCCATGAAATGCATTCGAAAGCCATTTTACATACTGGACGGAAACAGACTCGTTCAGTCCCAGCTTCTCCATCGCCCAGTCATGTTCCTCGGGACTCATTTTTTCCACTCTTTCCCCATAGTAAGAGACAAGCGGATCTCCCGGTGCCAGTCTGGAGATATAAAATACGATCACTGACAACAAAAAAATGCTTGCCAGAAACAGCAATATTTTTTTTATTATATAGATACCAATCTCTTTTTTACTCATGTTCTTTCTCTCTTGCTCTTTGCCGCTCCCTGTGTGGATCCGGAATTGGGATGGACTCGATCAAAGCCTTCGTATATGGGTGCTTCGGATGTCTGAAAATATCTTCCACATTTCCTACTTCCACTAATTTACCATCATGCATCACGCCCACCCGGTCACACAAAAACCGTACCATGGAAAGATCGTGTGCAATAAACAGAAACGAAAACCCGTGTTCCTTCTGCAGATGCCGGAACAAATTCACGATCTGTGCCTGAATGGATACGTCTAAGGATGCGATCGGTTCATCTGCGACCAGCAGTTCCGGTTCCATCGCTACTGCACGCGCAATTGCAACACGCTGCCTTTGTCCGCCTGAGAGCTCCGAAGGATATTTTTCCAGATAGGAATTATCCAATCCAACATACGTCAGCTGAAATGCTGCCTCCGCTGAAAGTGTCCTTCTTTTCGGTGTGATGTGCTGTATCCGGAAGGGCTCTGACAAAATATCCTTCACTTTCATACGAGGATTCAAACTGGAAGTAGAGTCCTGAAAAATAATCTGCCGCTCACACTGAAGCATTTTTTTATTTTTCCGGAACTCCTTACCGCGGCAGGTATCAATTTCCTTGTATAAAATCTCTCCGCTATCTGGTTTACATAAATTCATCACGCAATTTGCCACAGTTGATTTTCCCGAACCGGATTCACCTACCAGTCCAAAAACTTCTCCCTTATAAATCCGGAAGCTCACATCATCTACAGCTTTATGCACATTTCTTTTTCCAATGGAAAAACTTTTCGTGAGATGATTTACAGCCACTAAAGTTTCCCTGTTTTCTGCATCATTCTGACATTCTTCCACCACAGAAGTCTTTTTACGCTCCGCTGTTCCTTCACATCCTTCTCTCTGATCTCCTTCTGCCAAAAAGGAACTGCATACGGTCGAAGGCGGTTTTATTTCAGGTGCTCTCTCATCCAGCAGCCAGGTTGCCGCATAGTGTGTGTCCGATATTCTAAACATTGGCGGTTCTTTTTCATAATCAATTGCAAGTGCATATTCATTTCTGCATGCAAACGCATCCCCCCTGGGAGGATCGATCAATACCGGCGGCATTCCCGGGATCGCATGCAGCATCTCTTTCCCTTTTGCATACGCCGGAAGTGCCTGCATAAGCCCCCATGTATATGGATGCCTTGCATCATAAAAAATGTCCTCTGTTGTTCCAAGTTCCACGATTTTCCCTGCATACATGACAGCCACCCGGTCCGCAACTCTTGCGACAACGCCCAGATCATGCGTCACAAAAATAGTTGAGGTATGCATTTTCTTCTGGATATCGCGGAACAGATCCAAAATCTGTGCCTGTATCGTCACATCTAACGCTGTTGTCGGCTCATCTGCGATCAGGATAGACGGATTTCCTGCCAGTGCGATTGCTAACACACTGCGCTGTCTCATGCCTCCCGAAAAATGATACGGGTATAAATTCCTCCGCTCGTCTGCCTGATCGATACCGACTAATCCCATCAGCTCTATGACACGCTTTTCTAATGCATCACGCTTTATATGAGGATTGTGTATTTTAATTGCTTCTTCTATCTGTCTGCCAATTGTCATCGTCGGATTTAATGCTGTCATCGGATCCTGAAATACCATGGAAAAAAGCGTTCCACGCAATTTCGCCATGTCACGCTCTTTGTACCCGGTAATATCGATTCCATTTGCCAGAATTTTTCCTGATTTTATTCTGGCATTCTCCGGAAGCATTTTCATCAGACTTTTACACAGGACGCTTTTCCCACAGCCGGACTCTCCCACAATCGCAAGAACCTCTCCCTCTTTCAGGGAGAGGCTTACATCTCTGACTGCCTGTACTTCACCGGCGTCCGTTTCAAAACTGACCGATAAATCTGAAGCTTCCAATATATATGTTCTGCTCTGTTCTTCCATAGTGAATTCCTTCTGCTGCCTCCGGCAGTTATTTCCTAGTTCCCGATCGTCCAGTCTGCAACATTCCAGAAAATTCCGACACCGTGATGTCCCATAACAGTGTCTGCTGAGATTCCCTGAATAGAAGAATTTGCCACATAATTTGCATCAATATAACAGATAAAGGTAAATGCCGGATCTTTTGCCAGCTCTTCCTGAAACTTGTCATATGCCTCTGCACGCACCGCAGGATCTGCAGACTCTCTTGCCTCAATCAGATACTGGTCTACCAGTGCGTTGGAATAAGAACTGTAGTTAGCGCCTTTATCTGTACCGAATACTTTGTAAGTATGGTCATCTGCATCAAAAGGACTTCCCCAGCCGATCAGATACGCCATCTGTCCGCCCCAGTCAACCTCTGTCGGAACTTCTACCGTACAGTCAATACCAACTTCTTTTAACTGCTGTGCTGCTGCCTGGGCGATATCGAGTCTTACCTGGTCACCTGCTCCGACACTTATAACGAAACCGATCTTTTCGCCGTCTCTGTAGTAGAATCCGTCTTCACCCATCGTACATCCGACAGACTCCATGATTTCTTTTGATTTTTCCGGATTGTAATCATAATGTTCTACATTCTCATTGTTATAAATATTACGCTGCAATGGTCCGTATGCAGTCATTCCCTGTCCGAGGAGAACCGCATCAATGATCGCCTGTCTGTCAATTGCATAATTGATGGCAGGGATAATGTCTTTATTGGCTGTCCAGTAATCATTATTAAAATTGTAAAGGATTCCACGGTAATCCGATGTCTTCATATCATAGCATGTATAACCATCCTGATCTGCAAAGGTCTTCGCATCCTTCGGTGTCAGTAATGCAAGATCCAGTTCTCCGGACTGCATCTGGATCGCTTTTGCATTATCATCCGGTACGATCTTAAAAATGATCTTGTCGATATTTGGTGTACCCTTGAAATAATCCTCGTTCTTTACCAATGTGATTGCCTGTCCCGCATCCCAGCTGTCTAATTTGTATGGACCGGTACCAATCGGATGGCGGAAGAAATCCGACTCCTGCATATCTTCGCCTTCCAGTAAATGCTTTGGCAGAATTGCCATTGTCATATAGTCAAGAAAAGCTACGTTCGGCGCTGAAAGTGTGAATGCGATCGTATGATCGTCGATCACGTCAATTGCTGTTACGTCTTCGTAGTTTGGTGCATTTTCTGAACCGTTATCAGGATCCATGATTGCTTCGATCGTGAATTTTACATCATCTGCTGTAAATGTTTCCCCATCATGCCACTTTACATTCTCCTCTAAATGGAATGTATAAGTTAAAGTATCTTCATCGTAGTCCCAGCTCTTTGCAAGCCCCGGAGCAACCTGATTCTCACCATCATGTGATGTCAGTCCGCTGAAAATCAGAATATTGATCTCACCATGCTCATCCATTGCCGGATTGATACGCGTGTAATCATTACTTCCATATACAAGTGCCGAAGCTCCGTCCGCTGCCTGTGCTTCGGTTCCAGCGGAATTTTCTGTTTTCTTTTCTTCTGCGCCGTTTCCACAGGCTGCCATGGAAAGCATCATTGCTGCTGCCATCAGCATCGCAAAAATTCTCTTTTTCATTCCTAATCTCCATTTTCTTTTTGTAAGATCTGCCACCTGTCAGGGTGCTATCATCTCCATGCCGACTATTTTACTTTAGGAATGTCCGGTCCTGCAAGCTCCCCGGGGGGATATATCTTGCAATTGCCGGGTGATTTTTACTCTAACGTTTGCGTACAGAATTGCCCTGATGCTATTTCATCTCTTTTATATATCTTAGTACATCCTCTGCCGTCTCAGCGTAGTATTCTGCTCCGTGCTCTGCTAAAAACTCTTTGTCACGAAATCCCCAGAGAACCGAGACACAAGGCATACCGGCATTTTTCGCCGTCTCAATATCAACGTCAGAATCACCAACGTAAACCGCTTCTTCTTTCGTTTTTCCTAATTCTTTCAATGCCTCAAAAACCGTATCCGGAGCCGGTTTTCTGCGGATGCCCTCTTTTTCACCGATTGCTACAGGAACGATTCCTTTAAAATAAAGGTCGTTTAATTCTTTGACCGCAAAATCAATCTTATTCGATACGATTGCTACCGCATAACCTTTCTTCTTCAAAGTCTCGATCAGCTCTACAACGCCTGCATACGGCTTTGTGTTATCATTGCAATGTTCGCCGTAATATTCTTTAAAAAGCGCAAAGGTTTCCTCAAATAATGGATTGCTCTCCCCATCCGGCACCGCCCGGATCATTAGCAGGCGCACGCCATTTCCTACAAATTGACGCACTTCCTCTAATGTACGCTTTGGCATTCCCTGCTGTTCCAATGCATAATTGACTGCATTTGCAAGATCCTGTAACGTATCTAATAATGTTCCGTCTAAATCAAAAACTACAGTTGTCTTTTTCATGGTTATCCTCCTATCGTACAAACATCCCTGCGATCATAACAAGCTCTTCCATATTATGAACGATCTCATCTGTATTTAAAATATGAATGGTAAACTCATTTTCACCAAAATCCATCAAATGTCTTAAATTAATTGTGATATCTTTTTCTTCCCCCATTTTTAAGAGCCATTTTGCGCAATTATCCCCACATGTTGACGCATTAAACACTTGATTATCATCGCTTTTGAACGCTCGTTTGTAATCCAACTATCCTGATAAGTATTTTTAAAATAAACAGCCGGATTATAAATTGCTTCTTCCATTTCACCAAAATAAATATTTAGCATTTATAATATGCCTCCAGTTCCAATACTTGCCAAAAATGTATCCCTAATGTATCTTTGATTATACGAAAAATATTATGCTTCTTCAATAAATTCATTTTATTATGTATTATTTTTTTGTTTGAAAAAACTCTCTAACGAAAAATTATCCAGACCAAAGGTCTGGATAATTTTTTAGTGTAGTTAATTATGTCACATTGATTGTAAATCTCCACGTATCACTCACTGAATTGATTTCTGTTTTTTCTTCTGAAAATGGATTCTTAATAATCCATCCTGTCAAATCGTAACTCCCTTGCTCATCCGGCATTGTAATTGTTACTAATCCATCTTGTATCTTTCCTTTTTCCAGCTTGAAAAGCATATATTTTTGTTGATTCACATCAACTTGTTCCATACCCATGCATAAAATAACCAGTGCTTCTGTACAATCATCATATCCGCCAACATGATACACAAAGTCCTTTCTTTCATTTTTTTGTGCAACTATTTCTTTGTCGGGTACTCTCCTTTTGAAATCCTGTAATTCAGTATTTATCAGCACTCCATACCACATATCTTTATATGATTCCCTGGGATTCTCGTAATTGTAAAGTTTATTCATAATGAATTGGTCTGTATTTCCTGCTATATCTAAAACTGCATCAAGTGCTATAGAATATCCATTCGTAGTATATTCAAGTTCTGAATCTTTCACATGCTTATCAGAATATACTGTCATTGCAGCCATAATTTTATGATCAACACTCTCATCCAGAGTCTCCGCTATTTGAAAACAAAATTCTTTTGAAAAACTTTTATCAGCATCCACAAAAAATGTCTGATACGTTTCTCCCTCAATTATCATCGGCACCTGGATATAATCAATAAAAATTTGTACTGCAATCTGCCTGTCCTCCCCGGCATTTTCAATCATAAAGTACAAATTATCGTTGCCATTATTTACAGAAATTTTTGAATCATTATTTTTTTTATCTCCTGATTTTGAATATACATAGTATCTTTTTTTTCATTATTAATCACCGAATTTGCTGCAGTTTTCCATGTTCCATTTCAAATACTTCATCGCATAAAACCTCTATGTCTTCTTTGTTATGACTTGCAAGTAGTATTGTTTTTCCCTGTTCTTTCAGCTTCAATAATAGCTGACGTATTTCGTTTACTCCATCCCTATCCAGTCCATTCATTGGCTCATCCAAAATCAATATATCCGGATCTTCCATTAATGCCTGGGCTAATGCAAGCCTTTGTCTCATTCCCAACGAATACTGTCTCACTGTCTTTTTAGATTCTGAATTTAATCCGAGCATCTGCATAACATCTGCAATCCTTTTTTTATCGCGTTTATGCCTTAACATATACAATAGCTCAAGATTTTTCCTTCCGGATTCATTTCCAAGGAATGCCGGTTCTTCAATAATAATCCCTGCGTTTTTTATCATTTCACGTCCAATTTTTTCTCCGTTGACTCTGATCTCTCCTGCATCTACATAAAGTAACCCACATATACATTTAAAAAGAACTGTTTTCCCAGATCCATTGTATCCTACAAATCCATAAATCCTGCCTTTTCTGCATTGCAATGTGATATCTTTGAGCACAACTTGCGATTTAAATTTCTTTGACACATTATTAACTTGTATTACAACATCATCTGTCATCTATGTTCCTCCTTACTCACCCAGTCCATTCTTTTTATTTTCCATTCACTGATTACAGCCAGTAGAAATAATAACATACAAAACGCCGTGTAAATGTAAATAAGGTCCGGTCTGTGCCTGTCATATCCAAATCTCCAATGCGAAGCAGATATCCATGAAAACGGCAGGAAATTATCCAACACTAACCCCATTTTTCCAAAAACAGATTGCAAAAAAATTAAAACAACAACAATGACATATGACCATATTTTTGACACAAATAAACTCAATGTATATAGCAGCATTCCCATGAATGCAAAGGTTAACGCATCAATCAGAAAAATATTCAGCATTAACGCATAGGGTGAATAATAACTCATTGCACTTGCATTTATAAGCACACAACCTGCCGTTCCTGAAAAAGCAAATGTCTGATACAATGTTCCCCATTCATTTTTTAAACTAATTGCAGGTAAAATTGTCAACAAGCTAAGCACCGTAAGCAATGTGCTTAGTAATACACCACTCAAGACGATATAACAGCAATTAATCTGTGACCACTTTTCTTTCCCAATCTTAAGCACTACATAAAGTTCTTCTCCTGACATAAAGGGAATATCTGCGAAAAAAATCATGCCACCAAGCAACATAATTTTGTTAAAATAAAAATCATTCTGGACATGTGGCAATATTGCAAAACTATCTTTTAACCCTAATGTCATTGCCATTGATCTGTAATCAGCCAAATATACATCCAATATAAACAACCAGATAATGGCAATCAGAAATATTTTTACATTTTTTATTCTATATTTTATAATACCTAATTTATTTGCTCCCCACATTCCTGTCACCCCATATATCATTATGCATTTTACTATATATTAACTTTCCTGTTATTGCTGCAATTGCAACTGCGACGAACAGTGCATAGCAAAAACAACTAAAGGATTTTTCAAATATTTTTCCATTTGATATATAGATCACATTCAACTTAAAATAATCATTCTCTCCAAATATTCTTGTAAAATAATTGACAAAAAAGTAAAACCCTACTATAGGAACCATAACTGTAAACATTTGATTTTTTACAAATAAAGACAACCACATAGCGAATACAGAAAAAATGCCAGCCATTAGCCCTGTCATTGCCGCATCCGCTATCAGATACCAAAATATTGTTTCTGGCGTAATAAGCTGACTCAGATAATCACCATCAGCAAGATATTCCAGCATATCATTATCCGGGGACAAGAGCGGCATTTTAAAATGAGCCATTAAGCAAAAAATGGATGTTCCAAGTACCATCACGATAACAGCTGAGATAAATGCCGTAATTACTTTAGACCAAATATATTTTCTAAAACTTCCCTTTTGTATCTGCAAATAGTAGTTTTTATACTCCAAATCCTCCATCATGGCATTAGAATATGCAACAGCGCCAAATATCAGCAAAAGCATATATGTACTATAGAATTTAATGTAATAATTTAGCAAATATACATCCTGACTTTTTAACTGCATCAGTGAAAGTCCATATACACCAACAACACCTAATATTCCAATTCCAAAATACTTCGATGTTAACATACGATAAAAATCCATTTTCAAATATGACTTCACATTACCCCTCCATATCGTAAAATTCCTCTCCTGTAATCGCATTAATCGGAACATATAATTTTTCTACATACTCACTGCCTTTTGTTTTTCGCTCTAAAAAACATATCCAGACCGGAATAACTGCATTTTTCTCCTTATCAATTGCTAATGGATAAACTCCCAATACCATTTTTTTTACAGTAATACAGTTCTCATCTAACGTTTTTCCATATTTTGTTTTGATGCATTCTTTAATGTTGTCAATTGGTGCAAATTTTACCTTGTCATCCCCTATATCAAATAAAAAAAACCATTTCATATACAGATAACGTATTCCATCATTTCCAGCACACACAATAATCTGTGATCGTTCATCCCCTGAATAATCATTTACACTTCTTTTAGAAAAAACCGGGAGTCCCTGTGTCGTTTCGTCCAGATAATAATAATATGCCTCATCCGAAGTTGACCATGACTCTTTTTTCTCACTTTGTTCTATGTCCCCTGCTTCAATCTTTTTTTCTTCCTGTTCCTTTAACTTATCTACATTTAAATCATATTCCTGGTGAACTTCCAGCTCCGCTGCATCTATTCCTATTTGCTGCATTTTATCTAAAACGGAACGTAAATTATCTTGTCTGCTTTCAAAAGAGAGATCCATCTTTTCAGAAAAAAGCTTTCCATTATTTTGTGGACTATACTCATTTGTATCCAGAACATTATAAATAAATACCATATCCTGCTTTGCCCACAATGCTTCCTCTGATGTTAAATACAAAGTATTTTCCTGTTTATCTGTATACGTCTGAAATTCGATTTTATCCCCTATACGGCTTTCTGTTTCATAAACATTATAATCCCACGTATTATCTACCCCAAAAAACTGCTTCCATTTTTCTTCATCCGGTTTCATAATCCTTGCCGTACTCACATAAAAATTATCAGGATCAAAATTTTCTCCAATTACAACCTCTGCATCAAACACCAGGCCGTCACTCACTTTTTCATTGATATAATCAGGAAATCTGATTTCTTCTACCTCATCATGTTGCATATCAGAAGTTTTTTCTGAATACTCATCATAATTTATATGCGTCCTTTTCCATAATACCAGTAACATCATGCAGAGCATGCCACAGCCAATGATCCATTTTATAAGCACTTTCTTTTTCATAAATCTCCTTTTTCACACCGGAGCCAATCAGACTCCGGTGTTTTTACTATGACGTATATCTTCCCGAAATTACAATTTTATGAGGTTTACTTACGTTTTCATTTCCACTGACATAAAGAGAATATGTCCTATTCTTTGTAACTTGTTTTTGATATTTTATAGCTCCACTCGACGTCGTTGTCGATTTCAGTGGATATGGATTGAGTCCTTGCATTGCCGGATCAACATCATTTGATATAGCCAAAGCCCTTACTTCTTTTGAATCCAACTCACTCTTTTGTGTTAAAGTAAGATACCAATTCTGTTCGTTGTCAACTTTCACTTTTGAAGTCACTCTTTCCCATTTTTCTGCATATGGTATAGTTGTAAATGTAAAGTTAGCAAATGAAACACTGGATGCCATTGCCCCATATGTTGGCAACATCAACATAACAGCCATTGTGCTTGCGGCAAAAATTTTTTTTATTTTTCTCATATAAGCAATTCTCCCTTCTACTACTAAATCCTCGTGAAATCAATGACAACTTCATTATCTCTTATGTTGTCATGATTTCAATATGTTCTGCGCCAAACGACATTTTTTGCCTTTATTTGGTCAATTCGTCAACATTTTTCTCAATTCTTTGAAAATGTAGGGAAGCTGTAACCCTGCAGACAACATAATACCAATTGAAATACATATTGAATATATATGTAACTGGCACACAAAAAGCAACGCATCTACAAGCATAAATATTATTACAAGCACAGCTGTTATCATTTTATAACAACCACATTCTTCTTGGCTCAACACTCTGTTCTCATTGTCAATCGGACTAAAACAAATCAGGCTTACAGCTGCTCCTACAGTAATCAATGCAAGTACCCATCCACATTTGATGTGAAATGACAATACCATGCACAATACTAATAGCAGGCATGACCATATCAGACACGACCATGCGTGTTTTGTATGGTATCCTCCGCTAAACTTCCGGATTATTACAAATGGCATGATTATCATGACGCTTCGCCCGACACATCCCATACCAATCCCAAATCCTATGGCTAGCAACAACGGAGATAGAGACAAAAGAATACTATACACAGCATAACTGTATAATTCTTTATCTGTTTCCTTTACAACCTCACAATTTATCAGCCAGTCTGCTATTGTATTTGCGCATTTCTCAATCATTTCGTTCTCCTGTATCTTGCTAATTCTTTTGGTGCTTTGGGTTGATATGTAATAACACATGCCGCTGAATTTGCATCAGCACGCAGAAATGTATTCAAAACTGATACCATTCCCTTTGCAACCGCTTTTGATAACTTACCTTTCATTGCAAGTTCCTCCTCTCTCCAGATTATCATTGATATTCACAGGAACTATAATAAACGATTTTCCTTCTATAAACGAGTCCTTTGGTATGAACAGAACAATTCTTTACAATTTTGGGATAAAATAAAACTTTTCACGCACAAAATATATGTGATACAGAAAACATTATGCAATAAATTAATTAAATTATATGTAACACAGAATATTTCTGTATCACATTCTTCGTTCTTGCTGTTTCTATTGATAAGATACAATAAGAAAGAAGGTAATTCATATGGAATTTCAGTATAAAGAAATGGGAACTCGCATAAAAGTACGCCGAAAGGAATTGAAAATAAAACAGGCAGAATTAGCAGAGGCTCTTGAAATATCAAACAATCATATGTCCTCCATAGAAAACGGAAGGCAGAAGCCAAGTCTGGATACCTTTATCGGTATTTGCAGATGCCTTAATGTTACGCCCGATTATCTTTTGCTTGGAACAATGCACGCATATAACATTCCACAGGATATTTCAGATAAATTACGTCTATGCAATCAGTCCGATATAGAACTTGCCAAAGATTTTATTGAACTTCTTGTAAAAAGAAATAGCACAAACAATACCAAAGACGGCTATATGCTTTCATAATTTTGCATTTCTCGCATTCCTAGCATTCTATGCGGGAATTTCTCTTACTTTTTTCCATTTTTTAACTTCAGCCCAAAATCCACTAAAAAATGTCTTTTCATACAGTTTTTTTGTATTTTCCTAACCTTTATTGTATAATGTAGAGGAAATTATACGTTGTAAATGGAGTGAAAAAGATGCGAATACTCATCTGTGACGATGATGCTCTGATAGTCGAACAGCTTCAGAAATATATAAGAAATTTTTTTGAAAAAATCGGTGTGAAATGTCCTGAACTGGTCTGTTTTTCTGACGGGGAATCTCTACTGGCAGACAAAGGTGAAAAAGACATTCTTTTTCTTGATGTAGAAATGCCCGGAATGAATGGCATCTATGTGGGAAATGAATTAAAAAAAAGAAATGATAATATCATTATTTTTATTGTGACTTCTTATTCCGAATATCTTGATGAAGCAATGCGTTTTCACGTATTTCGGTATCTGTCAAAGCCTTTGGATAAACAGCGGTTTTTCCGTAATATGAAAGATGCTGTCGACCTGTATAATACCATGACAATCAAAATTCCCATTGAAACAAAACAGGGTGTACATACGCTTCCCGCATCCTCTGTCATAGCAGTGGAGGCACAGGGAAGAAAAGTAGTGATACATACAACTCAGCGTGATTTTGAATCCATCCGCAATATGCAGTATTGGCTGGAGCTTCTTCCCAAAAACTGCTTTTTCCAGACACACCGCAGTTTCATTATCAATTTTGAACATGTCACAGATTTTGACCGTACTCTTGTTCACATGGCGGATGAACAATTCCATGCCTATCTGACAAAAAGGAAATACAGCGCATTTAAAGAAGCCTATCTTCTTTATTTAGATAGTACGAGGTAATCCAGATGAAAAATGCTATTTGTTATTTTTTCAGTTTTCTTGTAGAAGCAATTATACTTTGGCAATATTCCTCCAATCTGTTTTCTGCCAAACGCAAACTCTTGGTAAAACTTATCGCACTATGCTGCTTATATTTTATCCTGTTTTTTTGTTCGCTGTTTGAATCTATATGGTTAAATGTAGCTTTCTATTTTTTGTTGAATTTCATTTTCTTAGTTATCCAGTTTTATCTAAATTGGTACACAGCATTATTTCATTCATCTATCCTGACAGCAGTTATGTCCATGAGCGAGTTGATAGTATATGGAATTATCAAGCGGTTTGCTCCTCATTTCCTTGATAATGGTAGGGAATTTAATCATCTTTTGGTTTTTACAGTCTTTAATAAACTTATATTTTTTACTGTTATATATCTCCTCATTCATTTTATAAAAAAGCAGGAAAAATGCAGTCGGCAGTATGATAAGTCCATATTTTTGCTTGTTTTCATCCCTATAGCCTCTGTCTTTGTTATGTTCACGTTTATAAATATTGGAGAAAACGCCACCCTTCCACCATCTCTTGACTGGATGATTACATTGAGTGCTGTTTTTCTACTGACAGCTAATCTGCTTATGTTCGGAATCAATCAGTATCATCAAAAAAAATATATGGAATTTACAGAAATGCAGTTATTGCTCCAACAAGAGTCGGATTCAGCGAGGTATTATGAAATGTTACATCTGCAGAACGAAAATCAGCGTATTTTAATCCATGATATGAAAAAACATCTTCAATCCATTGCACTGTTGAATGAAGATAACCAAAATGAAAAAATCAGAGCTTACATTGATCAACTAATGCAGTCCTCTGATTTATTGGAATTTTCTAAGATATGTGATCACAAAATATTAAATAATATTTTATGCCGCTATAAAAAAGTGTGTAATGATCTGCATATTGCATTTCACGCAGATATCCGCAGTAATACCACTACTTTCCTCTCGGATTCAGATGTTACTTCCCTATTCTGTAACCTGCTGGATAATGCAGTGGAAGCGTCACAACGCATCAAAGATTCCTATATTGAAATCTCTGCCGCCCAAAGAGAACATACACCATTTATCATTATTACAATGATTAACTCATGTGCCTGCAATCCGTTCTCTCCAAATGGGGAACTTATTTCTTCCAAACCTGACCCACAGGCACATGGTTTTGGTATTAAAAGCATAGAAAAAATTGTTCATAACTATAACGGAAATATGCAGATGTACTATGATGAGGAAACTTTCACTTTTCACACGATTATTATGTTAAAAATGAAGCCATAGTTTACCATTACGGAGATTTTTATCTCACGCTCACTTCCCCGGCAAGCACGCGCTTGTAGTCCTCATAATTTTTCTGTAACAATGCTGGGGTATCAAGTCCATACGGACATTTGCTCTTACATTTATTGCAATGCAGGCAATTCTCAATCTTCTTCATTTTCTCCTGCATTTCCGGTGTGAGCTGTGCATCCGATGGTGCGCGGCGCAGCATGAGTGACATTCTCGCACAGTTATTGATCTCGATTCCTGCCGGACATGGCATGCAATAACCACATCCACGACAGAATTCCCCACTTAATTCTTTTCTGTCATGCTCGATGAGCGCTTTGATCTCATCATTCATCACCGGTGGGTTATCAATATAGGAAATAAATTCCTCTAACTCTGACTTTCTCTGCACACCCCAGATAGGGAGCACATTGTCATACTGCGCCTCAAATGCATAAGCTGCTGCCGAATTATTGATCAGTCCACCGGAAAGTGCCTTCATAGCGATAAAGCCCATATCCGCTTCTTTGCACTTTTTCACAAGTTCCAGATCTTTTTCTGTCGCAAGATAGCAGAATGGAAACTGTAATGTCTCATACAGACCGGAATCAATTGCCTCATTTGCCACTGCCAGTCTGTGGTTTGTAATTCCAATATGGCGGATTTTCCCCTGTGCTTTTGCCTCCAACATCGCTTCATACAATCCGGTGCCATCCCCCGGCTTCGGGCAGAAAGATGGATTGTGGAACTGATAAATATCAATGTAGTCCGTTCTTAAATTATGCAGGGAAACCCCTAAATCTTTCCAGAAGTCTTCCGCATTCTGGGCAGCTGTTTTTGTGGCAATGCAGACTTTCTCTCTCATTCCGTCGAAAGCTTCACCTAATTTTTCCTCGCTGTCCGTATAAAATCTTGCTGTATCAAAAAAAGTCATGCCCGCTTCATATGCTCTTCTGGCAAGCGCAACCGCATCATCTGTGCTGATCCGCTGTATCGGGAGTGCCCCGAATCCATTCTTATTGACCGTGATCCCGGTCTTTCCAAGTGTTACCATTTCCATTCTTTTGTACCTCCTTATTCCTGTAAATACGGAAAGAAAACCTTACTCTGCTTCTTCTTATCGAACATATTGTTATACTGCAAAATCTGATATTTATCGATCCACTCAGCCTCTTCTCCCGTCGCCTCTTCCAAATGTTTAAAACAGCCACTGGAAACAGAATAGTATCCCCTCGAATTAATTGCAGGAATCGTCTGCTGCATATCCGCCAAAAACTGATTGTAAGACGGAAGTGCGATCCCGGCACGCTCCAGCGCCATCGTGGAAAGATAATTCAGGCTTGTGATTGGAACTTCCTCTGTCTCTGTCTCATAGTTCGTCCAGATGAAGAACGGAACAGTGTAAAGGTTTTCCAGTTCATCCTCTGTCAGCCCCGACAAACCTTTCCCGTTCAGCCCTTTGTAAAAATTCGTGTTCAGGCTCGGCTGATGATCCCCGAAAAAGACGATCTCCACTGGATCATCCACGCTCTGGAAATAGCTGATGAGATATTCCAGCGCTTTATCGCTCTCATGAAGTAAGGACAGATACTGATTCGCATCGGAATAACTTGCTCCGAGTGTCCGGATCTGCTCATTAAAATTCGGGTATTTTTCCGTGTAACCGCCATGGTTCTGCATGGAAATACTCATGATAAACAAATCTTCATTTGCCTTTTTGCTCTCATACCGCTCTACAATGCTCTCGTAAAGCTCCTGGTCAGTAATATATTTCCGCAACAGTTTTGTCTGGTCAAAATCATCTATAAAATGCGTCTCGTCAAATCCCATAGTCGGGTAAACCGCATTGCGGCTCCATCCCGTTTCATAGTAAGGATGCATTGCCACACAGGTATAACCGATATTTTTCAGATTCGAGACAATGGATGTCGGTGTGTCACTGATATACTGCTGATACACGACAGAACCACTCGGCAGAAATGCCATGGAATTTCCGGTCATAAACTCCCATTCAGAGTTTGGCGTTTTCGCACCAAAAACGGAGGAAAGGGCATGTCCCTTCATGATATTGTCCTGCAGGGAATCATAATACGGTGTCACCTGTTCATTCGTCAGAAAATCTCCCACCACTGAAAGATCCGCATACGATTCACTCATCACAACGATGATCGTAGGATTTTTCTCTACGTCTTGGTTTACATAACTTTCTCCATCGCCGCTATACTGGTTTTCAAGTTCTGTCACCACTTCCTCGGAATATCCGTCCGGCTCCGCAATAAAGCAGTCACGGATACTCAACACATAATTCAAGATATAACCGTTGCGGTAGCTTCCCTTCTGCTCCCACGTCTCAGTCACAGTGCCTTCTGTCTCGGTTCCAATATAAGCACAGCAGAATACCGCAATGGAAATACATACCACTGCCATCCACAGCCTTTTTTCAAATTTCACATGGATTTTCCGCACGAATGCCACATAAAGTACCGACAGCAGTACCACGTAAACTGCTCTGTCATCCAGCACAAACTCATAATTTCCAGCCACACTTAATCCGGTGGAAATAGAACGAAGATCACTGAAAATAAATTCATTTCCACGGAACAGATAGACAAAATAGTTGATCCCCGCAAAAATCATCAGTGCCATATGAGAAATAATACAGGTCAGACCCACATTTTTTGTAAACACCTGAACCACCAGATACACCACCAGACAGCACAGGACGTTCAAAAACATTTTGTTGTCCATGATCCTTGCCCGAAGTTCCGCATCCAGCAAAAGATACTGCACCATATGAGCAGTCATCGCACTGCTGCCGCCAAGCATGAGAATGCCAAGCGCCAGTCTTAACCATTTATTGTTAATTTCAATTTCCAGACTTTTGATCAGGAAATAGCAGGCTCCAAAACCTGCCAGCACATAAACCGGAAATGTTACTTTATAATATAATACCGCTGCAAAAATCATTGCCACGATAAGACGTATCAGATTTGTTTTTTCAAATTTCAGACGAATCTTCATCTTCCTGCTCCCTGTAATTGTTGCACACGCTGCATCCGCCCGTGCATCTCACCTCGATTTTACCCATTTTTTACACTTTACCAACGATATTCTATCATCCCATAAAAATTTGTCAATTTTGTGAAGCTTAATCTTTTCTTAAGACCTCTTTTTTCTCAAAAAAATACCCCACAATGACTTTTATGGAAAAATCATTATGAGGTATCAACCCTTGCATCTATGCAGACTGCGTCATCAGAGATTTTCCATTGCCCGCCGTTCCCTGATCTTTCGTGTGATCACCACAACCACACCGATCAGAAATGGAAAAACAAATGTAGCAAAACGATATAACAGAGACGCCGAACCGGCTATGCCCGTCCCAACAATCCCTGCAAACAATCCTGTAAATACAAACTCTGTGGAACCAATCCCCGCCGGTGCCGGGATCACGGCAGCCAGCATAACAGACAATGCGGTGATTGCCATGGTTTCCACCAGATTAATATTTTTATCTCCTGCAAAAAGAAGGTACGGCATTCCATACCAGAAGCAGAGCTTTAACAGGTTTAAGCCGATCACACCGGCGACCATTTTCTTCTTGTGCAGAAGATATTTAGAAGCGGCTTCCAGATCTGCGCACTGTTCTCTCAACTGTTGTTCCAATGCGTCATACTTTCCCTTTTTATTAAAGAAATCAAGCATTGCAAAAATCAGCTGATGGAACTTTGTGGAACAGCAGAACAGGATCAGTGCCAGTGTGATCACCATAGTAATAGCATACCCCGCCAGAAGCAGCCAGGTATAAGCACCAAAATGACCACACATATAATTCCAGCTTAGAAAAAAGAAAATCGCCGAATAAATCGCTATGCTGATCTTATGGAATGCATACTGGAGCATGTACATTCCAAATCCCTTCGAGTAATCAACACCGTGTTCATTCAGATAAATGATCGCTGCAACACCGGAGCCGCTTCCAAGTGTCGCAACACGATAAAAGGAACAGAAAAACATGTTTTCTATTCCCCATTGATAACGAAAATCAGGGTTATACTGTTTTGCCAGCACTGTAGTGATCAGTGCCTCAACAAGACAATATATCCCTGACATCACGCATATACCTGCGAGAACAGACGGTGTCGTTTCTTTTAACTGCTCTAAGATTGGTCTCGCTGTATCCCGGAAGGTATATACGATCGCTCCTATAATTAAAATTACAAATAGCCATTTCAAAAGATTTTTCTGCTTTTTACTAATTGGTCTCGCCTCTTATTTCTTCTTGAAATTTGTGTATCCTTTCTGATGATAAGGATGCTCTTCCCACAGTTTATCCGCAGTCTTCTTCCACTCACATGCATATGCTTCGCATTTTCCGCATAAATGTTCTACCGGCTCAGCCTCTTCCACATCGGTAGAATGTGCTCCGGTCTCATGTACCATCTTCTGTAACAATTCCGGATTCTCAAGCATTGGACATGGTCTTAACATATTGTCATTGAATGGCTGACCATCCCTGTATGCCATGAATAATGGCTGTTTCAGACATTCAAGCAATGATTTCTCACGGATATTGGCACCGGAGTAGTGGATAAATACGCAAGGCTCAACATCTCCCTTGGGATTGATGTGGCAGTAGTTTCTGCCGCCTGCGATACATCCGCCGACAAACTCACCATCATTCTGGAAGTCCATAACAAAGATTTCTTTTCCGCCTTCTTTTGCACGGACCTCACGGATTCTGTGGTAAATATATTCACGCTGTTCTGCCGTAGGCATCAGTTCCGGAGCTGCCTTCATACCAACCGGCATCAAATGGAAATACCATGCAAAACGGCTGCCATGCTCGATCAGCAGATCGAAGAATTCATCGGAAGTAACTGCGTCCATGTTTTTACGAGTATAGCATACGCTGTTACCAAAAATCAATCCATTTTCATGGAGCAGATCCATTGCATGAAGCACTTTATCGTATACACCGGCTCCTCTACGGAAATCGTTCGCATCTTCGAATCCTTCCAGAGAAATAGATAAGGAAAGGTTTCCGACACGCTTCATCTCGTCACAGAAGGCCTGATCTACCAGCGTTCCGTTTGTATAGCAGTGGAATGCACATTCATTGTGCTTCTCACATAACCTGATAATATCTGCCTTACGTACCAGTGGTTCGCCACCTGTCATCATATAGAAGTAAATACCAAGTTCTTTTCCCTGTGTGACAATGCTGTCCATCTCATCAAATGTCAGGTTTAACTTATTACCATACTCTGCTGCCCAGCATCCGGTGCAATGCAGATTACATGCAGAAGTAGGATCCATTAAGATCAGCCACGGAATGTTACAGTTGTGCACTTCCCTCATCTTACGGATTGTCTTTGTTCCTAAAAATGCAGCCTGAAAACCAAGGTTTAATGCTGTCATTTTAGCAACGTGTGGATCTGTTTCGTCTAAAAGACGGTTTACATATCTCATCCATTTATGATCCGGATTTTTGATCATTGCTCTCGCGCCATCATACGCTTCTTTGCTGAAGTTGTTTCCCATAAATTTCTCTGTAAGGTCAACAATCTGCAGAAGTGCTTTCTCACGATCCTTATTCAGATTTTTTAATGTTGCATCGACTGCGACACCAAATGCTTTTCTTTCCATTGTCTCTACTAAATTGGCCATCTCTTAATCCTCCGTTTTCCACACCAATCAACCTATCTGTCTCTTTTGTATAGATATTTAGGCTCTCACAACTATATTCTCTCTTACTTGTGGAAAGTATATGAAATTTCATGTTTTTTTTAAATATTCAAAAATTTTTCTTTGTCGCATGTCAATATACATTTTCCACTTATTGTCTATTATCTATATACAGAAACCGCTATATTGAATATTGATATTATGATATGTAGTTTTTAATACTATATGTATTATAACATTGTTTTTTTCAAAGTCAACATGATTACGGATTATTCTTTTCTGGCTTCCTTTACTTTCCTAAAATGTCAGCATTTCATACTGTTCTTTCAATTCTGGTATGATTTTGTGACACACATAAAGAACCATAGCATCTTCGGCTAACAGTATTTCTTCCATCTCTCGGGCATTCTGCTCATCTAAAGAGGAAGTAATCTCATCTAACAGATACACTTGCGGCTTTCCAACCATCGCTCTTGCCAATGCAATCCGCTGCTTTTCACCTCCCGATAATTTTGCTACCATTTCTGTGTCAAGTTCCACATCTGAGAAGCGTTCCAACAAATAGCCCAGATTTAATTTTTTCAAAATTGCTTCGTAATCGCTGTCTTTTACATTGCGCCCCATAATAATATTTTCTTTTAGTGAAAATCCAAATAAATACGGCTCCTGAAATACGATTCCCATCTTTCCATATAAAGAATCCATATTTATCTCTTCCAGTAAAATGCCGTTGATGCGGATATTTCCCTGATATGTACCTTCCTGTAGTTTTCCTATTAATCTCAAAAACGTTGATTTTCCACTTCCGCTTGATCCAGTCAACATATATTTTCTGCCCTTTTCAAAGGTGAAAGAAACATCTTTGATTATTTTTACTCCGTTTCGCCCGTAGGATAAGTGTTCCACACAAATATCTTCTATATCGTTGATATCTGTTTTTCCCCGGTCTTCTTCTGTTTCTGCAAGCTGTTCATATTTTTCTACAAGTGGTCTTGCTTCATTTTTTGCATTTAACAGATAGGCAAGTGTTTCTGCCGGTGCAGCCAGTACTTCTGCCAACTGGACTGCTACCAAAAGTCCCCCTACCTTTATGATATTTCTATAAATTAGATACACGCCTACCGCAAGAATTAAAAATCTTTTCAATATCTGCATACCTCCGGCAAGCCCGTAAACACTTACCTGACAGTTTCGCAAACGTTTTTCCTCTTTTTCAATCTCATTGTTCTTATTTTCTATCATTCTTTTGGCATTGCTTCTGTACAAACACACCTTTACAGTTTCTGCTCCGCTTAACAGCGATTGTTGCACTGCATTAAATTTTTCGAGTGCTTCTCCGTAATTTTTTCGATTTTTCGACGCATATCCACGCATGATATTCGGAATCATAATAATCAATATGCTGCTTCCAAAAATAATTACTGCCAAAAGCCAATGAATCTGAAAAAGTTCTAATGCAACACAAATGATGATACAGACACATTTTATAATATCAACCGTACCACCATAATAATTCTCTACAATATTCGGCACATCATTATTCACAAACGATGTAAATGCTGCAATTTGCTCTTTTTCCTGATTTCCTCTCTTTAGGGATGCCTGAAACAGTTCGTTTCGCATTGCATTCTTTTCCTTAATCTGGAAATACTGAAAAAAATACTGATCCGCAATGGAAAACAGTAGTAAAAGTATATATGTTAAAACAAGTAAAAACAAATATACTTTCACATCTCCCTGACGGTAAATAACCGCATTTACCAGTTCTCCGGATATAGATGGTGCAACAACACTGATAACAGAAAAAAGAACTCCCACCACCAGATAAAATCCTAATAATTGTTTATTTTTTAAAAATGTCTTTTGTTTTTTCATGTTTCCTCCATAAATGAACATATTCCATTACAAACATCGCTCTGTTTAAAGTCATATTTTTCTCGATAAAATCGTAAAATTTCCCCTATTGTATTTAAATTTATTTCCTTCTCCTCTTTCGCATATTACTTTTATTATAAACATTGTCATAATTTTATCCATCTTTTTTCGCAGTTATTATATTTTTCTTAAAAATGACTTCTCTGCTTAACAGCTCCTGATTTTGTGGGTATAATAAAAATGTACTGAAAATGAAATACTTTTACTTAGGAGATGACTCTATGCCCGGCTATGTGACACATTATATTTTTGGTCGTGATATGTATGAGAAATTAAACGATCCGGTTTTGAAAAACAATTTATATAAAAACAGGGCGGTTTATGCCTTAGGGCATCAGGGACCTGACATTTTTTTCTATTATCTGCCGGCTTACGTACTGCACGGACACAATCTGGGCGACATGGCGCACACCGAAAATACCGGCGCTTTTTATGCCGCACTTTTAGAGAGCCGCAGTATCTTTAAGAAGCCGGAAGATCTGCAGATCGCAAATGCTTATCTGGAAGGATTTTTGGGACATTATATATTAGATTCCATCTGCCATCCGTTTATTTATGGACGCACCCATTATAAAAAAAATGACAGAGGTTATTTTTCCCGCCACGCTTATTTAGAGACCGAGATTGACACCTCCCTGCTTGAGCTGAAATACCACAGACGGCGTGCCGATTTTCATATTGAAAATACGATCATGCTGACACCTCGTCAGAAATGGATCGTCGCACGTATGCTCCATTACGCTTACCAGCACACTTACCACGGTCTGTTTGTGAGCCGCTATACGATTTTTATGGCGATTTTTGCAACGCAGCTTGGTTTCCGGATTTTATACGACAGCACCGGACAGAAAAAAGTGCTGTTCCGTTTTGCAGAAAAGCATACACTTGGCTACCCGGTATTTTCACCATTGATCGCCAACGACTCGCTGTTATTCCGCACTGATCCTTTTAACATGCAGCACAAAAAATGGACGAACCCGTGGGATTCATCCATTTCATCTGTGGAATCTTTCTTCGATCTCTATGGGCGGTCCGAAGAAAAATATCTCCATTGTCTCGCTGAATTATCTGCATTGTTAAAGGAACGGATACATTCACCGAAAGCATCACTTCTGACCGAAGAGTTTTTGAAAGACTATGGAAACGCCTCTTTTCACAGTGGTTTAGACTGCACTATTTGAAATATTCTTTTACCTGACCAAGAATGATATTCATCAGTCTTGTTCTTGCCTCAACACTCGCCCATGCGATATGAGGCGTGATAATCAGCTTATTGCTGTCCTTGATCTCACGGAGTGGGTTGTCTGCACTCATCGGCTCGACACACAGCACATCCAGTCCTGCCGCTGCGATCTCATTGTTTTTCAATGCATCTGCCAGATCCTGCTCCACCACGATCGGTCCTCGTCCGAGATTTAAGAAAATCGCAGATTTCTTCATTTTTGCAAAGGCTTCGGCGTTCATCAGATCCTGTGTGTTGGCATCTAACGGCGCATGCACGGATATAATGTCGGAAGTTGTCAGCAAAGTATCAAAATCGACTCTCTCATACCCCTCCTGGTTATTCTTACCGGAAGTTGAATAGTAAATGACATGGCAGCCAAACATTTTTGCGATATCTGCAACACGTCTACCGATATTTCCAAGTCCGATAATTCCCCATGTCATGCCGTTTAAGTCATGGAATACGTTCGAGAAATGTGTGAAAATCGTATCTCCGATATATTTTTCTGATTTTACATATTGATCGTAATAGTTCAATTTTTCCAACAGATAGAACAATAACGCAAATGTATGCTGCGCAACGGTCTCTGTGGAATAGCCTGCGACATTGCACCATTCGATCTGTCTCTTTGCCAGATATTCCTTGTCCAGATTATTGGTACCAGTAGCAGTCACGCAGACCAGTTTCAGGTGATCTGCCCTGCCGATCGTCTGCTCGTTGATCTGTACTTTATTGATAATGACAACATCTGCGTCCTTCGTGCGCTCCCCTGCTTCCTCTGGTGTGGAGAATCCATACTTTACTACTTCTCCCAGCTGGTCAAAACCCGAAAGGTCAATGTCATCTCCAATGGATTTTGCATCTAAAAAAACGATTTTCATCTTTTTGTTTACTCCTTTTATCATTTTCATAAATAGACAATTGTGAAACTCCTCATCACATTCTTTAAATTGTTCGAAATTAACAAAAACATTCAAGACACGCTCTCGCTACGTGTCGCTCGCAGCGGTACTAAGAAGCCAGGCACAACTTATCGTTGTACCAGCCTTCTAAGTACCGGCGGCTCCCCAGTATCTTTCATGTCTTTTGTCAATTTCTCACAATTCAATTTACACTTTCATGAGTTTCGCAATTGTCTATTTTCTATAAATCCTGACACTCCAGATATTTTCTCAGTTTTTTCATTTTTTCCCGACCGATGCGGTAGCCTTCCTCATAAAGTTCCCTGAGTTTCTTTGGATCAGACTCTGTACGTCCAACACCGAGCGTTGTCTCCGGTGCGATCACAAAAACTTTTCCCTGCTGCTCAAGCTCATCCAGTTTTTTTACATCCTCATTGTAACGCTCAGCCCTTGTATCCATGGCTTCCACGATTTTTGGATACTTTTTGTAAAGTTTGTCCGTGATCCGGATCGCTTTCTCAGTCGTTTTCACATAACCATGCTCTCTGGTAAGCACGACGATCAGTTTGTCGCAGCCCTCCTCCAAAGCATGCCGGAATGGGATAGAATCTGCGATTCCTCCATCCAGATAATAATGCCTTCCGATTTTGACCGGCTGAAATAAAATTGGAAGGGAACAGCTTGCCACCAGTGTATCTTTCATTTCCACGCTCTGTGGCACTTTCAGATACTCTGCTTTTCCGGTATGGATATTGGTCACACACGCCTCCACGACACCCTTGTATCCTGCAAAAGTTTCGTAGTCAAACGGCAGCAACTTATTCGGGACTTCGTCAAAAACGAATCCGATGTTATAATAACTCTTCTTTTTGCGGTCAAACAGATATTTCAATCCCATGTACCGCTTATCTGCCATATATTCTTCTAAAAGTTTCAGGTTACGTCCCTTCTGTTTTGACAGATACGACACACCAAATGCAATCCCTGCCGAGACACCGATAAAGTAATCCGGCATCAGTTCCTCTTCCAGAAATGCGTCCATCACACCACAGGAAAATGCTGTCCGGCTCGCACCGCCTTCAAATACCATTCCTAATTTCATTTTTTTCACTTCTTTCTATCTCTCTGTCATACCATGTTGTCTGATTTTTGTTTACTGTTCTGATTCCTTTGGTGCTTCTGCTTCCTCTGCTTTTTTCGGCATTGCATCGCTCTCTGTCACATAAAGCGTCACGCCGCGGATTTCTTTTACCTTCACGATCATGCCGGCCTCAAAAGTTTTTCCATCTTCGTAGGCGCGCGCAGTCCATTCCTGTCCATTTAACACGGCGGTTCCGGTTCCCTTAATATTATCTACCGCCTCTGTCAGGCATACGTTCTTATCCACTGCTGCCTCATAATTTGTTTTCACAAGACGCGGCTTCATATATTTTAATGCCCATGGTCTTGTAAATACAAGCAGGATCACCGACACGACCACAAATGCTGCAAACTGCCATACCGGTCCAAGCCCGGCTGCATCTACAAGCAATGCCACCACTGCTCCGCCTGCAAACCAGATGGAGGTAAGGCCTACCGTGATGATCTCCACCACTGCAAATATAATAATCAATGCGATCCAGATAATTGCTGCTTCCATAATGATTCTCCTTTTTTTGTTTTGATACTTGGACAATTGCGAAACTCAATTTTACGTTATGAATATTACGAAAAGTTAACAATATCAACGAAAACACGCTTCCGCTACGTGTCACTCGCAACGGTACTAAGAAGCCAGTCACAACTTACAGTTGTACCTGCCTTCTAAGTACCGGCGGTTCCCCAGTGTTTTCTTTTGCTCTTGTCAACTTTCCGTAATTTAATTCACGTCTTCTAAGAGTTTCGCAATT
>OJMH01000373.1_pt1 | contig 61704 bp, 67 predicted proteins | sample 1597111 | NCBI WGS metagenome assembly OJMH01 (sample SAMEA2452115, study PRJEB22498) | human gut metagenome | reverse complement strand
ATAATGATCGTCTTGCTTTAATTGGCCCAAATGGAAATGGAAAATCAACTTTAATCAAAATTATCTTAAATGAAGTAGATAAAACTAGTGGAGAAGTTGTACTTGCAAAAGGAACAACAATTGGCTATTTATCACAAGATGTTATTACTAATTTAGATAATAATTTATATGACGAAGTTGAAAGTGTTTTTTCTTCTTTAATAGAGCAAGAAAAGAAACTAAAGGAAATGGAAGATGAAATTTCTTTACATCCTAATAATGTCGAACTTATTGAAGAATATGGGATTAAACAAAATGATTTTTTAGAAAAAGGTGGATATAATTATCACTATTTAATTAATATGATGTTATCAAAATTTGGCTTTTATAAAGAAGATTTAACAAGAACCATTTCTTCTTTTTCTGGTGGAGAAAGAACTAAGATTGCTTTTGTTAAATTATTATTAATTAAACCAAATTTATTAATATTAGATGAACCAACCAATCACTTGGATATATCAACAATTGAATGGCTTGAGCAATATTTAAAAGGATATGAAGGTGCTTTACTTTTTATAAGTCACGATCGTTACTTTATTGATGCTTTAGCTAATAAAATTGTCGAATTAGAAAATAAAACATCTTCTTTTTATAAAGGTAATTATACTTATTATGTCGAAGAAAAGAAATTAAGATATGAACAACTGCTATCTAAATATAATAATCAACAAAAAGAGATTGCTCGTTTAAAACGTTTTATTGAGTTTTATAAACCTAAACCACGATTTGTAGCAAGAGCAAAAGATCGTGAAAAAAAACTTGAACATATGAAGATAATTGATAAACCTGTTACAGAAAATAATTTTTTAAAATTATCTTTTCAAGGTAATGTTTATGAAGGAAAAGAAATTATTTCTGTGAAAGATTTGACTATAGGATATGATAAACCGCTTATTAAAAATTTAAATTTTTCTTTATATGGAAAAGATCGTATTGCTATTATGGGAAGTAATGGATGTGGTAAAACTACACTTTTAGATGCACTTATTAATCATAAACATATCTTAAATGGAGAAATAAAATATGTTAGAAATGTGAATGTTGGTTATATTAAACAACATCAAATTGATTTGAATCCAGATAGAACTATTTTTGAAGAAATGCAATTTAATTTTCCTTCTTTAGGTGAAAAAACTATTTATAATTATTTAGGTAGATTTAATTTTGATTATGAAGATTCTTCTAAAAAAATTGCTATTTTATCAGGTGGAGAAAAAACAAGAATTGTCTTAGCAAAAATAATGCTAGAAAATTATGATGTTTTAGTGCTTGATGAACCGACTAACCATTTAGATATGGTCACCAGACAAGCCCTAATTTTAGCTTTACAAGCGTATCAAGGATCAATCATTTTTGTTAGTCATGATCGTTATTTTGTGGATGAATTAGCTACTCATTTGATTTATGTTGATCATCAAACTCCATATTTTATTAAAGGAAATTTTTTAGATTTTAAAGAACAAGAAAGTAAACTCTTAACTATAAGTGATGAACTAGTTGAAGAAAAAAAGATAGAAAAGAAAGTTATTAATAAAAAACCATCTTTAAAACTAGAAGAGCAAATAAAAAAACTAGAAGAAGAAATAAAAAAAGTCAAAGAAGAGCAATTTTTAGAAGAAAATTATATGGATTATCAAAAAATGCAATCTTTAGATAAGAAATTAAAGGAATTGGAAACTAATTTAGCTAAATTAGAAGAAGAATATTTACAAGAATAAATTTCTTATTGATTAAATAAAAATTTGGTGCTATTATAAAAAGGCTTAAGGAGAAAATGTATGTTGATTGATGATATCAAAAAAGCAAGTGTTGAAGCTATGAAAGCTCGTGATAGCATCGCTAAAGGTATATATTCAATTATAGTTAACAAGTATATGCTTCTTAACATTGAAAAAAAAGAAAAAGGTGAACAAGCAACTGATAATGATATGATTTCGATTATATCAAAAACTCTTAAAGAGCTTGCTGATGAAAAAGAAAGTTATTTAAAAGTTAATAATCAAGAAAAAGTTAATGCTATTGCTCATCAAGAAGAACTTATTTCTAAATATCTACCTAAGATGTTATCAGAAGATGAGATTAGAAAAGAAATTGATTCTTTAGAAGATAAATCAATACCTTCTATCATGAAACATTTTAAAGCTAATTTCCAAGGAAAAGTAGATATGTCATTAGTTAATAAGATTGCAAAGTCTATTTAACTTTCCTTCCCTAGGGGTGTCGTACAATGGTAGTACAGCGGTCTCCAAAACCGTTAACGCGGGTTCGATTCCTGTCACCCCTGCCATTAAAGAAGCATTAGTTTGATACAGTAAAAATGTGTCAAACTTTTTTATTTTTGCGAGGGTTCAAATCCTACCGTTGGTTCGAACATTCGAACTTTGATACATATAATTTTCATTTTAAATTGTGCATTTTTGAAATTTTATACGCTTACTATTGAACGATTACCTTAACAAATGAACGATTACAGGAACTAATGAACGTTTACCATAACTATTGAACGTTTACTGGAAAATGCGATGGATAAATTCGATGGATAAAATTCTTTTGTTTCAAATAACAATATGATATAATTTAGAAGAGTTGGGAGAGATAGAAAATGTCATTCAATATTTCTAATAGACGTTACACTGGAAGTAAATCTAAAATTGTTTCATGGATTGATAATATAATTGAAGAACACTGCATTAATTGTTCATCATTTTGTGATATTTTTGCAGGTACTGGTGTTGTAACAAATTCTTTAATTACTAAATTTAATAAATATGTCATTAATGATTTTTTATATTCCAATGAAGTAATATACAATGCATTTTTTTTGAAACAAAATTATAATCTTGAAAAAATATGTAAATTTGCTAGGAAATATAAAAAACTTGATTCTTCAAAAATATCTGATAATTATGTTTCGATAAATTATGGAAATAAATATTTTTCTTATGAAGATTCTCTTCAAATAGGATATATAAGAGAGGATATTGAAAAATATAAAGATAAATTAAATAAAAGAGAATATTATATTTTATTAGCATCGTTACTTTATTCTCTTGATAGATGTGCAAATACTGTTGGCCACTATGATGCTTTTTTTCAAAATAAATGTGTAAAAAGGTCATTTGTTTTTGAACTTATAACTCCTGTTATAACTTCAAAAGATGATTATAGAGATATTAAAATATATCGTGAAGATGCAAATTTATTAGCACATAAAATAAAATGTGATATTGTTTATATCGATCCACCTTATTCCTCTAGACAATATAGTCGTTTTTATCACGTTTTAGAAAATATAGTGAAGTGGGAAAAGCCTGAATTATATGGTACAGCATTAAAACCTGCACCTGAAAATATGAGTGAATATTGTGCTTCAAAAGCGCTAGATGCATTTACTGATTTAATTGCAAATCTTAAATGCAAATATATAATAGTTTCTTATAACAACACATATAATTCTAAAAGTTCTTCATCACGAAATAAAATGGAACTAGATGATATGCTAAGAGTTTTACAAGCTAAGGGAAAAACAGAAATTTTTTCAATTGAGCACCAAGCATTTAATGCTGGAAAAACAAATCTTGAAAATCATCAAGAATTATTATTTGTAACAAAGGTTGGTGTTAAAGATGAGTAATAGATCCCCATTTTTTTATGTAGGCGATAAATATAAATTAATGCCTCAATTATCAAAGTATTTTCCTAATAAAATAAATAATTTAATTGAGCCTTTTTGTGGTGGAGGTAGCGTATTTTTAAATACTAGAGCAAATGCTTATTTATCCAATGACAAAAATTATTACATGATTAAACTTCATAAATTTTTAAAATCTTACGCAAATAATAGAAATGCTTTTTTCAAAGAATTTGAAAATTTAATAAAGAAATATAATTTATCAGCTTCATTTTTAGGAATTAATGTACCAATTGAACTTAAGAAAAAATATGTTAAAACCTATTATGCAAAATATAATAAAGAAGGTTTTTTTAAAGCAAAAACTGATTTTAATTTAGATAAATCTAATATGATGCTTCTTTATTTATTACTTATATACGGATTTAATCATATGCTAAGATTTAATTCCTCTGGTGATTTTAATCTACCTGTAGGAAATGTTGATTACAACAAAAATGTTTTTAATGCTCTAAACGGATATTTTGATTTTATTGAAAAAGAGAATATCGAATTTTTCAACCAAGATTTTACAGAATTTTTAGAAAGTACTGAATATGAAAATGATGATTTTGTATATTTAGATCCTCCTTATTTGATCAGTGCATGCGAATATAACAAAGGTTGGACAGAGCAAAATGAATTAATTCTTTTACAACTTTTGGATAAATTAAATGAAAAAGGTGTTAAATTTGCTTTATCAAATGTATTTACACACAAAGGTAAAAGTAACGATTTATTAATTGAATGGTCTAAAAAATATCATGTCTATTCAGTTAAATCAAATTACATTAGTTATCATGACAATACAATAAAGGACACAAAAGAAGTTTTAATTACAAATTATATTGTGGAGGATGAAATAAATGAGCAAAAGAAAAAATGAATATAAACCATTGCTATTTACTACAACATTAAGAAATCCTGAAAGAATTAAAGACTTTCTTTCAATAATAGCTAAATATGATAAAGAAATATTAACTAATGATTTAATTGACAAAATTGTGTTTGATTTAATTTCTTCTAAAATTTATGTTCCAACATATGTTAATAAAAATTCTTATCTAAAAAAACAATTATCTTTTGATTCCCCTTTTTCGAAGATTGATACAGAAAAAATCATAGAAAATAGTAAGCAAGAACATAAAGAAGCTGGATTTGATCGGGGTTGGCCTTCAAGATTTGATACTTGGTATAAATTTCTAAAAGAACTAGGATTAGTTTATTATTCAATGAATGAACCTATTGAAATGTCTGAAGCTGGATTAAAATTGGTTATGGCAAATCAAGAAGAATATGAACATTTAGAAGAGCAAGTTTTCTTGAATTGCTTTGCAAAATATCAAAGAAATAATCCATTTCGACGCATAAGTAATCGCAATAATCCTTTGATACTTTTGCTTTCCACGATTAGTGAACTTCAAAAATATTATGGCACTTCTTTTAATGGTGTGTCTATTAAAGAAATACCTCTTTTTTTGGTGTGGAAAGATGATGATTATAAAGAATTATCAAAAAAAATTATCTTAATAAGAAAAACATATGGTTTTACTCCAAGTGATGATGCAGTTTATGAAATATGCAAAGAAATATTAGGATTAACAAATGAAGATGAAAAGAGATTTAAAAAGAGTAATATTTTAAAAGAACTTCCAGATGAATTTATTAGGAAAATGAGATTAACTGGACTCATATCAATTAGAGGAATGGGTAGATTTATAGATATTAATAAAACTGAACAATCAAAAATTAATTATGTTTTATCAAACTATTCAGAATTAAAGTCATTTACGTCGGAAAAAGATTATTTTGATTATATGAAAATTATTGATTCTAATTTGATAAATATTAAGAGAAATATAGTGTTTTCTAATGATGAATCAAGAAAGCTATTTTTACATTGGGTTGATTCGTTTGATTTAGATACGCTTATTTCGGAAATCAATATTTTAATCAAAGCAAATGCTAAATCCACTAATGATACTCTAAAATATATAAATGAACCATTAAGATTAGAGTTTATAACTGCATTAATGCTTCAAAAACAATTTAAAAATGTTTTAGTTAAACCAAATTATTCGTTCGATGATGAAGGCGTACCTACATCATTTGCCCAAGGTGGAACTCCTGATATTGAATGTTTAGATGAAAATGGTGATGTTTTATTTGAAGTCACATTATTGACAGGAGTAACACAAAATATTAGAGAAATGCCAGCAATTTGTAGGCATTTGCAAGAAAGAAAAGAAAAACAAAAAAATTCATTTAGTGTAATGATTGCTCCTTATATTCATAACGACACTTTAAAATATGCTCAATTTGCAAAGTTTAAAGACGATTTAGATATTGTAACAATCGATATACCTACATTTAGTCAAACTATAAAAGGAAAAGAAAATATTTTTGAATATAGATCTTAATAAAAAGATTATTAAAATTAATTATTTCGTGGTAATTTAATTGAGTATAATAGGAGGATTTTATGTTAGAGCAAATTATTAAATTAAATAAAAATAATAGTATATCAGTTTATAAGCCATCTGAATGTAACTATTGTAATAAAGGTGTTGATTTGATTTTTTGTGATTCTTTTATTGCTGAATTTTATTCTGAAAGCATTTTATGTGTTTCATATAAATGTCCTGTTTGTCAACAAATAATTATTTGTAAATATAATTTATCTACACTTGGTTATAGTAATATGTTTAATTCTCCAATACCTCCTTTTGAAACTTTAGGAGGAGAAGGTATTAGTAAAGAATTTTCTAATGAAATTAATAAAGTAAGTCCATCTTTTGTTAAAATTTTTAATGATGCCTATAGAGCAGAACAAATTGGATTGACCGAAGTGGTAGGATTAGGATACAGAAGGTCGTTTGAATTTTTAATAAAAGACTATGCCATTAGTCAAGAAATTGATGAAACAAAAAGAAAAAACATAAAAAAGATGCAACTATCACAGGTTGTTAACACCTATTTTCCAAATGGAAAAATTAAAGAACTAATAACTAGAGCTACTTGGATTGGAAATGATTTTGCCCATTATGAAACAAAGCATTCGGATATAAATTTAGAAGATTTAAAACAATTAATATTATTGTCTGCCTCTAGAATTGATGAATCACTTAAGATAAAAAAATACATAGAAAAAGTTGAAAGAAAATAACAATAAATTACGTTATTTAAAAATGGTGGTGGTAAATTGAAACATAGTCATTATGAATATGAAAAAATTATGCGAAATAGGCCTCATGTTGTTATTTTAGGTGCTGGAGCAAGCATGGCTACTATTGATAATGGCGATAAAAATGGGCGTCCTATTTCTTGTATGAACAATTTTTTAAATAATTTGGGTATTAAAAATATTCTTGATGGAATAAAAATTGAAACAAAAAGCGATAACTTAGAAGATATATATTCTGAGCTTGATGAAAAATCAAAAACGAATGAAGATTATCAAAAAAAGAAACTAGAATTAGAAAATGCTATTTTTGATTATTTTGATAAATTCGAAATACCTGACACACCAACAATATATGACTATTTATTATTAGGTTTAAAGGAAAATGATTTGATAGCTTCATTCAATTGGGACCCATTTTTGATTCAAGCTGGTAATAGACTAATTGAAAAAAGAATTATTTCATCTGATAAATTACCTAAAGTAGTTTTTTTACATGGAAATGTTGGAGTGTGTTATGATACAAAATTAAATAGAGCTTATATGTTTTCTCATTATGACAGTAATTATAAAAAATCACAATTGCTTTATCCCATTAAAAACAAAGATTATACTTCCAATATAATGATTTCTGAATCATGGAAAATGCTGCAAAATTATTTAAAATCAGCATATATTTTAACAATTTATGGTTATGGAGCACCTAAATCTGATGTTTCAGCAATTAAATTATTAAAAGATGCATGGGGAAGTAATAGTAACAGACAATTAGAAGAAATTGAAATTATTGATATAGCAGATGAAAATAATTTAACAGAAAGATGGAACCAATTCATTTTTGATAATCATTATAGATGTAAAAAAAGTTTTTACGAATCAATGATTTTTCAATGCCCAAGAAGAACGTGCAATTATTTATTTGATGTAACTATGCTTTCTCTTTTTGGAAAAACTAATATAGGGTTCAAAAAAGGAATGTCTTTTTCTGAAATGAAAGAAAAAATAAAACCACTTATTTTAGATGAACTAGAAAATAAAGATTCACTTGTGGATCCGTATCTTTCTTGCATTAATTTTACTGATGAAAAATTACCTAATTATTGGAAAGACTTTGATAAAAAATAGAATAAATACAAAATATTTTATAAATTTAAATTGGCACCATCCTATTGCGAGTGGTGTTTTTCTTTACATTGCTATATGAAAGAGCCTATTTGAATGATATAATTAAATAGAAAAAAGAAACAAGTTAGGCCTACTATATCAAAATAGTTCTCTTTAACTTAGGGAAGGGGGCTTTTTTGTGCCTAAATACAGATCATTCACAGAATACTTGCAAGATAATTATTACTATCAGATTAAGGAATCACTTTTAGATTTTGTAAAAGAAAATGGATTGAGAAATGAAGATAGTCAATTAATTAAATACGATGATTTTGATATTGTTTCTTTGAAGATTTATAGAGTTAATTTTACCAAGTCAGAATGCAGTAATGTTGAATTTGACTTTTATCTTAAAGCAGTATTTTTAGTTAATAATGGATTTGATAGAACTGTAGATTCGTTTGTTGGAAGCATGACTGGCTCATTTAGTAAAGGTTTTAAAGAAAAAGATAATGTTGATGTAACTGATGATAATCAATGTGAAGGTGTATTTACTAAAGCTCTTGTACCTGTAATGCGTAAAGACGATTATGATAGATTTGCAACTAATTTTTTAAAGCAATTTTATCCAGAAGCACTTGAAACTCCAATGAAATTTGATATTGCAAAAGTAGCTAAAAGCAATGGGCTTTGTTATTATTCAGCACCACTTGAAGATGATATTTTAGGTGTTACATATTTTGCTGATGATAAAGCAGAAGTATATGATAAAGAAACTGGTGAAATAAAATTAATAGATGTGCATCCTGGGACTGTACTCATTAGTTTAGATAAAATAGAAGAACGAGGAATGGCAGTAACAAGAAATACTTTTGTACACGAAGCTGTTCACTGGTTCTTCCATAGAAATTATTTTTAACTTCAACAATTATTAGATAGTGAAAGGACAAGAGCTGTATGTTATCGTGGTGCTTCTTACTATACAAATAGTGAAATTGAATGGATGGAAAAACAAGCAAGAGCATTAACTCCTAGAATACTTATGCCTAAAAAGCCATTCTTACAAAAATATAGAGAAGTAAAAGAAGAAGTAGAAAATTGCGAAGAATATAATGACAAAATAAAAGTTATTTCTGAAATAATTATTCGCTTGGCTAAGTTCTTTGGTGTTTCAAAAGAATCAGTAAAATATAGATTAATTGATTTAGGAGTTAGAACAGCATCAGGTGTCTTTAATTATATTGATGGCAATTACTTAAAACCATTTACTTTTAAATATAATTTCTTAAAGGATCATCAAACATTTATCTTAAGTTATCAGTCCTATTCTAGATTAATGGAAAACAATCCAAGCATTAGACAAGCAGTGTTAGAGCAAAAGTTGATTTATGTTAATGGTATGCTAGTGGCGAATAATCCGAAGTATGTCAAAATAACAGGAAAAAGATGCTCATTAACAGAATATGCATTAAATAATGCTCATGAATGTGCTTTAGTATTTAATATTTACCATGATTTCGATGATACATTAAAAAGTAAAGATAAATGTTTCTTCTTGTTTTCTTCAACACATCATACCAATTTAAATGCAAGTGTATCTGAAGATCAATTATATGCGGTTTTAAATAATGTTGATGAAAACAATCTTCACTTTCTAAATCATAGAAATAAAATACCATCTGATTTTGTTGGAACTCTTAAATATCATATGGATAAATGTCATTTCAATCAGCAGGATTTATCATATGAATCTGACATTAATGATAAATATATTTCACAAATTGCAAATGGAAAAAGGAATCCAACTAAAATGGAAGTTTTAAAAATGTCATTAGCTATGAAATTATCGTATCCTTATTTAACAGATATGCTTAGTAAAGCTGATGTTGGACAATTAAGTTACTCTGGTTCTGACAATGCTGCATTACTTGCCTGTTTATTAGTTAATGGAAGACGTGGATTAGAAGAAGCTTATAAAATGTTAAAGTCAATTGGCAGAGAATGCTTACTCGATCTATCAAAAAAATATATTGAAGAAAGAAATTTATAATAAAGTTGTTAACACAATTGCAATTTAATAGAATGGAGAAATTTATGAATAAGAAATTAGTGAGAGAATTTTTAATTATTACTTTTGTTATAATGTTAGTATTTTGGGGTGGCTGTGCTTTAATCAGTCAAATATTTGATCTAACAGTCAATAATATCTTTTTAAGAATCATGCATATGATTGGTGGATTTTCTCCAACTATAGCTTCATACGTATCTTTAAAGAGAAATAATGTAGTAACTGGCTTTAAAGAATGGTTAAAAAAAGCATTTGATATAAAGCACAATATTTTGGTTTATGTTTTGGTAATTGTGTATGCAGCTATTTATTATGTTATAGGATGTGCAATAAATGGTTTTGAGGTAGGTGCTCCAATATTTATGCTAATAGTACTTATCCCAATGATGTTATTTGGTGGCGGAAATGAAGAAGTTGGTTGGAGAATGATATTGCAGCCAGAACTCGAAAAGAAATTTAAATTTCATTTAGCAACAATTTTTACTGCTGTTATTTGGTGGCTATGGCATTTACCAATATTTTTTATAAAAGGTACAGCAAATTATACTATGAACTATTTTATGTTTGGAATTATGTGTTTAATGTTAAGCTATGCCTTAGCAACAATAAGAAAAGTATCAAAAGGCGTATTTCCTTGCATATTAACACATTGTTTAATAAATGGTTTATCAGCAACATTAGTATTTAATTATAGTTGGTTAAGTTGCTGTATAAGTTTAGTTGTTACAATAATAGTATCCATTATAATTTTAAATATAAATAAAAAGTTTCAAAAGTCACATTCTACAGATGGCAACTTATGAATAGAATAATTTTTAAAATTTGAGGTAATAAAATGGTTAACACATATAAAAAATATATTGTTTTATTTATAGAAATATTGATAATTGTTGGATTAACATTTTCTTCTTGGTTAATTCCATATATTTCAAATTTATCATTAAGATTAATTGTTAGAATAATACTTAATCTATTAATAGGCTTAAGTAGTTATATTGCGATAAAAATGTCTAATATTGAAATCGATTTTGAATGGAAAAAATATAAGCAATTTATTATAGGTGCTTTAATAGCGTTTGGCTTATCTATAATTATTGCGTGGATTCCAGCTTTATGCGGATTTTCGCTAGTTGGAAATCATATGGATTTTGTATGGTGGGAATTCTTTTATAATTTGTTCTTTTATTTATTAATTGTAGGTCCAGTAGAAGAATTAGTTTTTAGAGTATATTTTCAAAAAACATTTGTTAGTATGTTTTCTAAGAATAGATGGATAGGAGTAATAATTACTTCAGCGTTATTTGGACTTTGGCATTTAATAAATGGCTCTCTTATTCAAGTATTATTTACATTTGGAATTGGTCTTGTATTTGGCTTAACAAAAGAATATATAAAAGATTTACATTATCCAGGCATCGCATTATCTCATGGCTTATACGATTTTCTAAATTATATAGTCACTTTAACTATTGCATAAAAAATTCAAAACTATGGTACGTGAAAATTTTAATTCTTAAGAATAATTTATAAAAAAACGGAATTTGAATTCCAATAAAATACATATAAAGCATATTAATTTGACTTACTCAGAAATGGGTAGGTCTTTTTTTATGCTCAAAATTGTGAAAAATCATAACAAAATGTCAATTTTTCAGTGGAATTTAAATTCCTAAACAAATTCAAATCGTTCAATTATTATGTAGCTAAATTTAGAGAGTGATCGCTCTAATTTAGAATTATCTAGGCTACCTGGAATTGCTAACCATATAGTAATCGCAACTAGATAATTCGAACAAATAAATCATCGCAGAACTTACTATTGCGAAGATAAGTACTGCAAACGAAATGGAAATCTAATGAAGACATCCATTATCTTTTGCTGTGCTTTCTTTTAGCAACTTTAGATACTTGTTCCTTTTCGTCGAATGGATGTCGGAAGGGAACATACATGAAAATTATCTATCGTTTTGATGATGGAAAAACATCTGAAGTTGAAGTCGATGAAAAGTTAGGATTGACCATTTCGGCAATTGAAAGAGAAACAGAAAACTACGAAAGAAAATGTAGATACTGGAACATAATGCGAATTGATTATGATGGTGCATCAGTAGCTGATTATGACACACCAGCTTTGTATGTTGAAAGAAAAGAAGAACTAAAGAAAATAGATGAATTCTTTAAATTACTTACACCAATACAAAGAAGAAGACTTCTTATCCGCTACGACGATCCAAGTATTAGTTTACGTGAAATTGCAAGAATGGAAGGAGTCGATATAAAGACAATTCGTGAGTGCTTTGAAGCTATACAAAAGAAATATATTAAATTTTTCAAGAAGTAACACCCCTCAAATTAATGACAAATTCTCCTAAAGGTGAAAAGGCAAGAAACGGCCATTTCAAAGGAGGATTAATAAATGAAAAAGCTTAAAATTAACGTTTCAAAAAATCCTATGAATGATGCAATTGTTAATTACAAATCTGTAGGTATCAAAAAGAAATTATTTTCGAAACTATTTGGTGAAAAAGCTAAAGTTGCGATTATAGTTCCTGGAAATTATGTAAAAAGTATTGAGATTAGTAATGCAAAAAGCGAGGAATTTGAAAATGGGACCAGAGAAGCACAGTAAGAAATATGCTCCTAGTAAAAGTTCTATTTGGCTTAATTGCCCGCTTTCAACATTACTAAATGATGGTAGCAATAATGAACCAAATGAAGCTAGTATATTTGGAACACAATGTCATGAATTAGGAGCAGCACTTATTTCTAAATCTTTAAATATTATTGACTATGAAAAAGAAAGTGAATCTATTGAAGAGATCATAAAAAGGCTAGATAAATACACACCAGAAATGCAAAGTCTTGCTGATTTTTACGCTAATTATGTAATTAATGTAGTCGATTTTGAAAAGCGAAGATCTAATAGTGATCCACTAGTAGTAGTTGAACAATTTATAGATATGCCATTTGATGAAGATGCAGGTGGAACACTCGACTTTGGAATGATTAGTTCTTATAACGGTGGAACATTAACAATTATTGATTTGAAAACTGGAAGATTACCTGTACTAGCTTTTAATAAAGACACTGGTCGTTTTAATACTCAGTTAGGTCTTTATGCACTCTATTTTTACAAAGAATATAAAGACATTTATCCAATTAAAAATGTTCGATTAGTTATTTATCAACCAGTAATAAACAATACCAATGATTATGAAATGTCTATTAATGATTTGTTGGATTTTGAAACTAGTGTAGTTTTACCAGCAGTTGAAAGATCTAAATCAGACAATCCAGAGGCTATCAGCGGTGCATATTGTAAGTATTGTTCAGCAAAAGCAATATGTGGTCAAAGAAACGATGATAATTCTAATGTTATAGCAGATACCAGTAAGAAGGTAGAAATGTTAAGTGACGATGAAATTGAAGAATTATTACCTAAACTTGATGAACTTATTCAATATGCCAATGATGTTAAAGAGTTTGCATTAAAACGAGCTATGAAAGGTCATAAATGGAAAGGCTTCAAATTAGTTCATGCAAAAGTACAACGAAAAATTGGTGATGAAGAAGCAGTTATAAAAGTATTAAAAGATAATGGCTTTGATCCATATGCAAATCAAAAAATAGCAACAATAACAGAATTAACTAAAAGATTAGGAAAAGAAAAATTTAAGGAATTAGTTAATCCTTATATCACTATTCAAGAAGGCTCAATTTTACTAGTGCCTGAAGCAGACATTAGAGAAGAAGCAAAGATCATAAATGAAGGAGATAAATAATAATGAAATTAAATATAGAATCAGGAATAAAAAAACGTGCAATTAAGTGCATAATTATGGGTTGTGAAGGAATTGGTAAGTCCACATTGGCTGCCAAATTTCCTGAACCTTTATTCATAGATACCGAAAATGGTACAAGTAGTTTAAATGTTAGAAGAATCATCTGTAATAAATCTTGGACTGACTTGATCGAAATAGTTAATGAAATCATCAAAGAGCCATCAATTTGTAAAACGCTTGTTGTTGATACTGCTGACTGGGCTGAACAATTAGCTGAAGAATATGTTTGTAGCAAAAATAGAGTGGCATCAATTGAAGCAATAGCATATGGCAAAGGTTACACATATGTTGCCGATGAATTTACCATACTTCTTAAATTATTAGATAAGTGTATTGATTTAGGATTAAATACAGTATTCACCGCACATGCAAAACCTAGAAAGTATGAACTACCAGAAGAACAAGGACAATTTGATAGATGGGAAATGAAACTATCAAGACAAGTCGCTCCTTTATTAAAAGAATGGTGTGACATGCTATTGTTCTGTAACTATAAAACCTATGTGGTTACAACTGAAAATAATAGAAAGAAAGCTCAAGGTGGAAAGCGAGTAATGTATACAACTCATCAACCAACATTTGATGCAAAGAACCGCTTTGGTTTGCCTGAAGAGTTAGATTTGGATTTCTCATCAATTGCTCATTTGTTTGCAACACAAAGCCCTGAAAAAGGCCAAATTTGCGAAACTAAACAAGGAGAAAGACCAACAATTACAAAACTTAAATCAATGATTGCAGAAGCTGGCGTTGATGAAGCTGATGTTAAAAAGATAGTTGCCTTAAGAGGACATTACAAAGAAGAAGATTCACTTGATTCCTACACTGATGATTTCATTACAAGATGGATGATTCCTAATTGGAAGAAAGTATTAGAAGCAATAAAAGAAAGTAAGGAGAATAAATAACTATGGAAAATATAAATCAAAATATGGAAATGGACTGGAATGATACCATTTTAGAAGATGGTCAAGATTTAGTTTTATTAGATGAAGGTGACTATAACTTCATTGTTACTAATTTTGAAAGAGGTAGATTCCTAGGAGGACAAAAAATCCCTGCATGTAATAAAGCAACAATAACAGTTCAAGTAGAGACTGAAAAAGGATTATCAGTAATTAAATTTGATTTGCTTTTATATAGAAGTGTTGAATGGAGAATTTCATCATTCTTTAGATGCATTGGACAAAAGAAACATGGTGAAAAATTAACTATGAATTGGAATCAAGTTATAGGTTCAAAAGGTAGAGCACATATAACTCAACGAAAATATACTAATCAATATGGTGAAGAAAAGACAATTAATGATATAGGTAGATTTATTGACTATGATCCTAAATTTTTTGCTATAGATACACAAGCTAATTATCCCGACATCAATACGGATGATCTCCCTTTCTAATGAGGTTTATATATGCTTAGACCTTATCAAGAAGAAGCGGTAAAAGCTATACATAACGAATGGGATAGTGGAAGGAAGAATGTTTTATTAGTTCTTCCAACAGGTACAGGAAAGACAGTGTGCTTTTCTCAAGTAGTTAGTGATCAAATTAGTGATGGCTCAAGAGCTTTAATTATTGCTCATCGTGGTGAGTTGTTAGAACAAGCAGCAGATAAATTGAGAATAAACAATGGTGTTGATTCGGCTTTAGAAAAGGCTGAGTCTTCATCTTTAAATTCTATGTTTCCTGTAACAATCGCTTCTGTTCAATCTCTATCACAAATAAACAGATTAAATAAATTTCCTAAAGATTATTTTAAAACAATCGTTGTTGATGAAGCTCATCATGCAATGTCTGATTCTTATCAAAGAGTACTACAACATTTTGATACTGCCAAAGTACTAGGAGTTACAGCAACTCCATCGAGAAATGATCAACGTAACTTGGGACAATTCTTTGAATGCAAGGCTTATGAATACACAATGAGACAAGCAATTAAAGATGGTTATTTATGCCCTGTAAAAGCTCAAATGATACCACTAGAAGTAAATATTTCTAATGTTGGCTTATCAAATGGTGATTATGCTGCTGGTGAAATTGGTGATGCACTTGAACCTTATTTGAATCAAATTGTTTTAGAAATGCTTAATTACTGCAAAGGTAGGAAGACAGTCGTTTTCTTACCATTAGTAAAAACATCACAAAAATTCTGTGAATTACTTAATTTACATGGTTTTAGAGCAGCTGAAGTAAATGGTAAAAGTATAGAAAGAAAAGAAATATTAGAAGACTTTGAAAAAGGTGAATATGACGTTTTATGTAATTCAATGCTTTTAACTGAAGGTTGGGATTGTCCAGCAGTAGATTGTGTCATTGTATTAAGACCTACTCGTGTTCGTTCTTTATATCAACAAATGGTAGGGAGAGGAATGCGATTAAGTCCAGAAACAGGAAAGAAAGAATTATTACTTCTTGATTTTTTATGGATGACTGAAAGACACGATCTATGTAAACCTTCAGCGTTAATTGCTAAAGATGAAGATGTCGCTGCAAGAATAGATAAGAAAATACAGGATAAAGAATCTGGTATTGATTTAATTGAAGCAGAAGAAGAGTCTGAAACTGAAATTGTTCAAGAAAGAGAAGAAGCGTTAGCTCGTGAACTTGAAACAATGCGTAGAAAGAAACAAAAGCTAGTAGATCCAATTCAATATGCCTTTTCTATTGCAGCAGATGACTTAGCTGATTATGAACCAACATTTGCTTGGGAAATGGCTCCAGCTTCAAGTAAACAATTAGAGTATTTGGAAAAACATGGTATTTATCCTGAAAGTGTTACTTGTGCTGGAATGGCAAGTTTATTAATTGAAAAACTTAAAAATAGACAAATTGAAGGTTTAGCAACTCCTAAACAAATTAGATTTTTAGAAAGATATGGTTTCCTTCACGTTGGCCTTTGGATGTTTGAAGCAGCAAGTAAGATGATTACTAGAATTTCAAATAATAACTGGTATTTACCAAGAGGAATTGATCCTAAATCTTATCAACCATAGGAGGTAAATCAATGGATAATAAAGAAAATATTTTAGAAGCTTTAAATTTTATAGATCCTGCAAGTCTATCATATACAGATTGGTTACGTGTCGGGCTCTCCCTTAAACAGGAGGGCTTTTCGTGCGCTGTGTGGGATAATTGGTCTCGTTCCGACAAGAGATACAGACAAGGTGAATGTGAGCGAAAGTGGGCAGGTTTTAGCGGTTCAAGTAAACCAGTAACAGGAGCTACTATAGTTCAAATGGCCAAAGATAATGGTTATCGAGTAGTTACTGCGCATTCAGAAAATATGTGTATGGATTGGAACGATGTCATTGAATATGATGGCTATGAAGAAAAGGATGATAGATTAAAACCAACAGAGCAATTAGCACTTTATCTTCAAACTTTATTTGCTCCTGATGATTACATTGGCATTATTACAAACGATTCATTTAAAGACAAAGATGGTAAATGGAAACCTATGCGTGGTGTATTTGATAGAACGCAAAAAGAACTATTGGAGCTATTAAGAAAATATCCTAATGATCTAGGAGCAACTATTGGTGATTGGAAACCTGAAGCTGGTGCTTGGATAAGGATAAACGCTTTAGATGGTAAAGGTGCTAGAAAAGAAAATGTCACAAGCTATAAATTCACGCTTATTGAATGTGATTCTATTCCTTTAAGTGAGCAAAGAAAGGCTTATGAAACACTCAATCTCCCTATAGCAGCACTTGTCTATAGTGGTAGTAAAAGTTTACATGCAGTCGTTCATATTGATGCTAAAGATAAAAAAGAATATCTAGAAAGAACCGAATTTCTTTATTCGTATTTGAAAGAAAAAGGACTAGATTTTGATATACAAAATAAAGATGAAAACCGAATGTCTAGACTCCCTGGAGCAACCAGAAATGGAAAAGAACAATCACTACTTGGTGTCAATATTGAACCACTTACTTATAGTGATTGGTTAGAGTCATTAAACGAAGAAGAATTGATAGAAGATAACATATCCGAAATGGTTAAAAATCCACCAATGTTAGCACCTGAAATAATAGAAGGAGTTCTTAGAAAAGGACACAAATTGCTTTTAAGTGGCGCTAGTAAATCAGGTAAAAGTTTTGCTTTAATCGAACTTTCTATTTGCTTTGCAGAAGGCTTAAAATTCTTAGGATTTCAATGTAAAAAAAGTAAAGTTGTATACATAAATTTTGAAATAGATCGAGCTTCTACAATCAAGCGTTTTATTGATGTTTATGCTGCTTTAGGAGTGAAAAATCCATTAGACAACATTATTGCTTTGAACCTTAGAGGAAAGGCTAAACCACTTAATGAATTGGTACCTACTTTAGTAAAAAAATACAAAGGAAAAGGTATCGATGTTTTTATCATAGATCCAATTTACAAAGTCATTACAGGTGATGAAAACAACGCTACTGAAATGGCTCAATTTTGCAACCAGTTTGATAAGATTTGCGACCAACTAAATGCAACGATTATTTATGCTCATCATCATTCAAAAGGTACTCAAGGCTCTAAAACAGCTCAAGATAGAAGCAGTGGATCAGGTGTATTTTCTCGTGATCCTGACGCTATTATGGACTTTATTGAACTAGATCTAAAAGAGGAGTTTAGAAAGCAATACCTAGATGATGATACAACTGATAGTGCTTGGCAAGTTGAATTTATTACAAGAGAATTTAGAAAGCCAAAGACTAGAAAATGTTGGTTTAAGTATCCTCTTCATGTCCTTGCTGGAGATGAGCTTAATACGCAATATGCTAAAGGTGAGGCACCAGAAACAAAAGTTGCTCATAAGAATTCAAGAAAAGAAAAACTTATATCAGCTTATGAAGTTAACAACTTAGATGGTAATGGTGTGGCACTTGATGTGCTGGCTGAATATTTAGAAATGTCAACTAGAACAATGCGAAGATACATTGCTGAAAATACTGAATTTGTTATAAAAGACAACATTGTAAAATTAGCAAAAAATAGGGTTGTGACAGAGTGACAAAAATCCTATTTATTACATAAATAGTAGGCCAAGGACAGTCAGGGTGTAGTACATAACAAAGGCTTGAAGTACCTTTGTCATTACTAACACCTGCCTAGTCTGTCCGTTGCGACGAAGAAGCAAAGAAAAGAAAAAAAGAAAAATCGAAAAAAGGAAACTTGAAAAATGAAAATAAAAAATTTGAAAAGAGGTGTATGAAAATGAAGATGTTCTTGTTACTAGATCCACCAACTACAACAGCTCAAATGAAGAAGATTGGAATAGTACATGGTAAGCCTTATGTTTATACACCTGAAAATGTTAAACAAGCCAAAGATGTAATTATTAAGCATCTCACACCATTTAAACCAGAAGCTCCTTTGACTGGGCCACTTGAATTAAATGTTAACTGGTACTTTCCAAAAGGAACAAAACATAAGCATCTAGAATGGCGTATTACAAAACCAGACACTGATAACTTAGAAAAGATGTTAAAAGACTGCATGACTGAACTTGGCTTTTGGAACGATGATGCTCAAGTAGTTAGTGAGCATGTTGATAAAGTTTGGTCAGACGAACCTACAGGTATTGCGATTGAAATAAAACAATTAAACAAATTCAAGGAGGACACATGATATGGATGCAAAAGAATACTTATCTCAAATTAGAAAACTAGAACATAAGATCTACTGCATGAAACTTCGCTACGAAGAATATGAAAAGATGAGTCTTACAATTCCAGGACCAACCTATGGCGAAAAAATAGGAACAAATCCAAATCGTAATACTGATGCTCCATTTCTTAAGTGGCTTTACAAGAAAGATGAATTAGAGCGTGATATCATTGCTCTTGAAGAAAAACTAAAAGAGATTAAAACTGAAGCACTTTTAAAAATTGAAAGCATTGACAATGAAAGTTATAAAACAATTTTAATAAAAAGATACTTTGAAGGAAAAACATGGGATGAAATAGCAACTATTATTTTTGTTTCAAGATCAACAGTAAAAAGATGGCATGAAGAAGCAATCAATATACTAAGCAAAAAAATTATTGTATAATTAAAATAAGGAGGTGATATGCATGAAATTATGTGCTATTCTGCTCCCTATTATAGTTTCAATAGCTTGATTTTGAGTTCCATTGTTATATGCAATGAACTTAATAGAGTTTTATTGGTTCGTTATAATAGGAGTAATTGGAACACTTGTATTAATTTTATGTGCTATTTTTGAAATAATAAAATTGTATAAAATTAACAAGTAAAAAAACTCCAGGAGGTTGATTGTTCTAGACCTCCAATCCAATTAATTTTGAACCGCAATGAGCCACGATGAACCACAATGAACCGTTGTGAACATGTCAATAGTGTGGTAGTATTATACTAGGCGAAAGCTAAAGAAATACGAGGTCAACAGAGTAACATCTGCTGGCCTTTTTTCGTACTCAATTTCTGAAAGGAGGAAAGCCAATGCCACATAAATTTAAAAAGCCTTGTAGTTATCCTGGCTGTCCTAACTTAACAGAAGATACTTATTGTGATGAACATAAAAATCTAGTTGCTAAAAATTATAACAAGTATCAAAGAGCATCTGATCATAGTAAAAAGTATGGTCGTGATTGGAAACGAATAAGAGATAGATATGTTAAAAAGCATCCTCTTTGTGAAAGATGTTTAAAAGAAGGTAGATTTACTAGAGTTGAAGAAGTTCATCATATCCTACCAGTTAATCGTGGTGGTACAAATGATGAAAGTAACTTAATGAGTGTTTGTAAAAGTTGTCATAACAAAATACATATCGAGCTTGGTGATAGGCATGTTCGTGAGGGGTAGGGGGAGTCAAATCTCTACAATTTTCATCACGGAGATCGGCGTGGGCTTTCGTGCGTAAAAATTAGAGTTCAAACGGGGTAATAGCCTCGTTTTTGTTTTGGAGGTGATTAGCTATGGCTAAAGATGGAACTATTCGTGGTGGACCTAGAGCTAATTCAGGTCCAAAGAAAAAATCACTAGCTGAAAAAGTAATTGAAGGAAGAGTTGAACTTGATAGTTCCGCTACAGTATTACCTGAACCAGTTGAAATAGAAGGTGTAGATGTTCCTCCAGTTAAAGACTTTTTAAAAGCAAAGCAAAAGAATGGTAAAGATTTATGTGCTGAAGAAGTTTATAAAACAACTTATCTTTGGTTGAAAAAAAGAGGTTGTGAAAAATTTGTAAGCACACAGCTCTTAGATCAGTACGCAATGTCAGTATCTAGATGGGTACAATGTGAAGAAGCAATTAGTGAATTTGGTTTTCTTGCAAAACATCCTACAACTGGTAATGCAATGCAAAGTCCTTATGTTGCTATGAGTCAAAATTATATGAAGCAAGTAAATCAAGTTTGGTTTCAAATTTATCAAATCGTCAAGGATAATTGCTCTGACAATTATGGTGGTTCAAATCCACAAGACGATTTAATGGAAAGATTATTAAAGACAAGGAGAGGTTAAAAATGTATGAAAAAGTAAATCCAAGTCATCCTGATAAGGTGGCTGATAGAATTGCTGGTGCTATTGTTGACTTAGCATATACACAGCAAAACAATCCTAGAATTGCAGTTGAAGTATTGATTGGTCATGGTAAGTGCCACATCATTGCTGAAACTTCTGCTTATATCGATATTAAAGATATCAAAGCTGCAGTGAAGCGCATAGCTGGCAATGTTGATGTTAATTATATTGAAGTCCCTCAAGATAAACATTTAGCTGATAATCAAGAAGGAACAATTAAATGTGGTGATAATGGAATTTTTAAAGGAGTACCATTAACTAAAGAACAAAAAGAATTAGCTAGAATAGCAAGAAATATTTATTCTAAATATCCTTGTGATGGAAAATACATCATTGATAATGAAAAGCTAATTATTTGCCAAAGCAATGCAAAAACTAGTGATTTAAAACAAATTTACAAAAACGCAAAAATAAATCCAATTGGTGATTGGACTGGAGGTACTAATGTTGATACAGGAGCTACTAATAGAAAACTTGGCAGTGATATGGCTGATTCTGTTACTGGTGGTGGTCTACATGGAAAAGATCTATCAAAGGCGGATGTAAGTATTAATGTTTATGCTTTTTTAAAAGCTCAAGAGACTGGAACAACAATTGAACTCAGTTGTGCTATAGGTGATGAATATGTTGATAATCGACCTTATTCAGAAATTGTAGAAATAGCACGAGAGTTCATTTTTGATTTAGGCGGATTTGAGAAATTTGCAGAATGGGGATTAATCTAATGAAAACGACAACAGAATTAAATCTTGTATCAATTGATAAACTTATCCCTTATGTAAATAATGCAAGAACACATAGTCCAGAACAAATAAATAAACTAAGGGCAAGTCTTCGTGAATTTGGCTTTATTAATCCAGTAATTATTGATAAAGCCTTTAACATTATTGCTGGTCATGGAAGAGTACTAGCTGCTAGAGCTGAAGGAATACAAGAAATTCCATGTGTTTTAGTTGATTATTTAACTGAAGCACAAAAGAAAGCTTACATTTTAGCTGATAACAGAATGGCAATGGATGCAGGTTGGGATGAAGAATTATTAAAAGTTGAATTAGAATCATTAGAAGGTGAAGCGTTTGATTTATCTCTTACTGGTTTCGATGAAAAAGAACTTGCAGATTTATTTAAAGAAGATAGTGAAATTCAAGATGATGATTATGATTTAACAGCAGCATTAGAAAAAGCATCATTTGTTGAAAAAGGTGACAGATGGATAGTTGGTAGACACGTACTTTATTGTGGTGATGCAACAAATGAAGAAGATGTAAATAAATTAATGGAAGATAAAAAAGCTAATTTAATTCTTACTGATTCTCCTTATGGTGTATCTTTCTGTTCAAGTGCTGGACTTAAAATACAAAATGATTCTCTAAAAAATGAAGACTTTTATAACTTCCTTTTAAAAGCATTTAAGAATATGGTTACACATGTTGAAGCGGGTGCTAGTGCCTATATTTTTCATGCAGATACAGAAGGCTTAAATTTTAGAACTGCATTTGTTGATGCAGGATTTCATTTAGCAGGTTGCTGTATTTGGAAAAAAGATAGTTTAGTACTTGGTAGAAGTGATTACCAATGGCAACACGAGCCAGTACTATATGGATTTCTAAAAAATGGAAAGCATAACTGGTACTCAGATAGAAAACAAACAACTATCTGGGAATTTGCAAAACCAAAAAGAAGTGAAAATCACCCAACATCAAAGCCTTTAGATTTATTGTCTTATCCAATTAAAAATAGTTCTCAAGAAAATGCAATTGTAATTGATACCTTTGGTGGATCTGGTTCAACTCTTATGGCATGTGAATTAACAAATCGAATTTGCTATACGATGGAACTTGATGAAAAATATGCCTCAGTTATATTAAGGCGTTATGTTGAAAATGGAGGCAATCCAGAAGGTGTATATTGTATCCGAAATGGAGAAAAAGTAATGTATGATGATGTTGTAAAAAAAGTAGACCCTAAAAATTCAACATTATAAAATCTGTAGAATTAGTAATACATTGTATTAATATGCTATAATTTCACTAGTAAGGCGGGTGAATTATTATGGAATATGAATACAAAAGCATTGCGTTTGGATTAACTTTCAGTACAAAAAATGGATTTAATGAAAAAGTTCAAGCATATCTTGACCAATATGCAAAAGAAGGTTGGAGACTTCACACTGTAAATGTTTATGGAGCATCAGCATCAATTGGACATATTGTTTTTGAAAGAGAAAAGAAACAATAATTTAATTAGCAAATTTCTGAATTTCTGCTCACTTTGATAAGCTTTTCTTTTAAAAAATATAGTTAAAATTCTTTCTAATTAACTTGCTATAAATACACTTTAGAGTGATATATATAGTAGAAAAAGAAAGAAGGAAAAAACTATGAAAAAAACATTCAACAACTACAAAAAAAGAATTGAAACAGCAACAAAAGATGGAGACATCAAAGACTTAATGATTAGCATTTCTCAAGACTGCTCAGCCTACAAATTAAGTTGGGAAGAATTCTTAACATTAAGAAAAGCATTAATTGAAAGAGGAAAAGCAGTCGGAAACAGATGGATCATTCAATGCCATTAAAATTAGCTCACTTCGGTGGGCTTTTCTTTTACTCTATTAACTTGATAAATAAGTTTTTTAGAGTGATTAATTAATGCAGAAGGAGGATGCTAGTATGGCTAAATTAAAAATAGGTTGCTATATAAAAATCATAGAGATGAAAGACGAACCTAACTACAAAGATAAAATTGGTAAAGTATTATTCATTGATGATGCTAAACAATTACATGGTACTTGGGGATGATGTGCTGTTGTTCCTGAAGTTGATAAGTTTGAGATTTTACCTGCAACCCGCAATGCATTATTTGAAATGTGTGAAAAAGCTGATACAAAAATTGATGGAATGAATACTCTTATTGATTACTATATAAGATGTACTACAATGAACGAAAAAGAAGCAGTCGAGCACGCAACTAAACTCTTTAAAAATGGTGTAATTAGAGAAATAGAATTTATCTTTAAAAGTGATAAAAACTAAGAACATTTATATACTAAAAGTATATAAAAAATATCAAAAATAAGTACACAATTAACTTGCTATAAGTTCCTTTTAGAGTGATATATATACACGTAAGGAGAAACAAAAAATGATGACAGTTACAAAAATCAATAAAATTTTCAAAAGCTTAAGTAAGGAAACAAAGCAACTATACCACGAGGTTCATGAGAAAGTTGATACAAAGTACAAGCTTGGAGTTAACGGAATTGGAGTTGTTGTATTTTCAGATTTAAACGAAATGGTTGACTTAGCTAAAGGCGAAAAAGAATGCCAAAAAGCTATGAAAAAACTACTTGAAGGAGCTAAATAAAGGCTCCTTTTTAAGTGATAAAATTCATTAAAAAATAGTGAATTATTAACTTGCTATAGTGTGTGTTTAGAGTGATATATATACACGACGAAGGGAAAAGAAAAACCTTCTTAGGAGGAAGAAAAATGAACCAAAAAACACTAAAGCAAATTGAAGAAATGAAGCAGCAAACAATCGGAGTTGAAATTGAAATGAACAACATTACAAGAAAAGAAGCAGCCGAGGTTGTTGCAAAACATTTTGGAACAGAGGCTTATAATTCAGCAAGCCTTTATGGATATTCCAGTTGGGCTTGCAAAGACAATCAAGGAAGAATTTGGAAATTTCAAAAAGATGTTAGCATTGCAGGAGATGACAATCACAAATGCGAAATGGTAACGCCAATTCTTAATTATAGCGACATTGAAGATTTACAAGAAATTGTTAGACTTCTTAGAAAAGCAGAAGCAAAAAGCGATGCAGGAAGAGGATGCGGAGTTCACATTCACATTGGAGCAAATGGACACACACCAAAAACACTTAGAAACCTAACAAACATTATGGCAAGTCACGAAAGCTTAATTATTGAAGCACTTGGAATTGCTCAATCAAGAATTGATAGATATTGCCAAACTGTAGACCCAAGATTTTTAAAAGAAGTCAACAAAAAGAAGCCTCAAACAATGAGCAAATTTTCAGATGTTTGGTACGAAAGCCAAGATGAAGATTACGGAAGAACAATGCATTACAACGCAAGCAGATACCACATTCTAAATTTCCACGCAACATTCACAAAAGGAACAATTGAATTTAGATGTTTTGAATTTAAAAGACCAAGCGAAGGAAAAGCAAATGGACTTCACGCAGGACAATTAAAAAGCTACATTCAATTTTGCCTAGCCTTAAGCCAAATGGCAAAAGAAGTAAGTGGAGCATCAGCAAAACCTCAACAACACGAAAATCCAAAATACGCAATGAGAACTTGGTTATTAAGACTTGGTTTTATTGGAGATGAATTTAAAACAGCAAGAGAAACATTAACAAGTAACTTAAGTGGCGACGCAAGCTTCAGAAGCGGAGTAAGACCTGCTTCTCTAGCATAATCGTTGGAGGTACTAAAATGGAAAAACATACATTAACAATTAAAACGATTGAAAGAAAAACTAATCGTTTAGGAATTGGGCTTATACTTATTAACAATAAATTTCTTACCATTGATAATGGTGAAAAAATTGGTGAAAAGAAAAGATTCTTCTTCACAAATAAAGAAAAGAAACAAATATGTTTTATAAGTGATAAAGAGGTAACAACATTATGAATTATTATTACTTGGCTTATGGTTCTAATTTAAATGTCAATCAAATGAAAAGAAGATGTCCTAGAGCAAAAATAGTTGGCTCGACAATTATTGATGATTATCGTTTAATGTTTAAAGGAAGCAAAACAGGAGCTTATTTAACAATTGAAAAAGAAAAAGAATGTCGAGTTCCTGTTGGTGTTTGGATTGTAGATGATTACGATTTGGCAAGACTTGACGCTTACGAGGGCTACCCAGCCTTTTATTACAGAAAACGTATGAAAGTTCAAGTGATGAAAAAAGACGGCACACGAGGCGAATGTGAGGCCTTAGTTTACATCATGCACGAAGATAGAAAGCTAGGATGTCCAACAGACATTTATATGTATACTTGTTTAGAAGGATATGAAGATTTTGGATTTGATAAAGATTATTTAATTGATGCTTATTCATACAGCATAAAAGGAGCGGAAGATGGAAACAACAAATAACTTAATTAAAACTTGTCCTAAGTGTGGCAAACACTATCGAAGTTATCCTGCAATTTCACGAATGGATAATTTAACACCCATTTGTCCATTATGTGGAACAAGAGAAGCACTTGAAGGACTTGGCATTAGTAAAGAAGAACAAGAAAAAATAATTAATTCTATTCCAATAATGTATGAAGAAAAATAATTATTGAATGGAAAAGTAAGTCGGCTTAATTGTCGGCTTTTTTACTTGTTATAAAGGAGGTGGAGGTTTTGAGAAAACTTAAAAGATATAAGCCAACAAAGTTTAAAGCCAAAGACTCCACTTACAATAAAGAGGTTGCTGATTATGCAGTAAATTTTATTGAATGTCTATGTCATACAAAAGGTACATGGGCTGGTGAGCCGTTTGAACTTATTGATTGGCAAGAACAAATTATAAGAGATTTGTTTGGAACACTAAAACCAAATGGGTACAGACAATTTAATACTGCTTATATTGAAATACCAAAGAAAATGGGAAAGAGTGAACTTGCAGCAGCAGTTGCACTTCTTCTTACTTGTGGTGATGGTGAAGAAAGAGCGGAAGTATACGGATGTGCTGCTGATAGACAACAAGCAAGTATTGTTTTTGAAGTGGCTGCTGATATGATACGAATGTGTCCAGCTTTAAATAAACGATGTAAAATTCTAGCAGCTACAAAAAGAATAGTTTATCTTCCTACAAATAGTTTTTATCAAGTTCTTTCTGCTGAAGCCTATTCAAAACATGGATTTAATATTCATGGAGTAGTGTTTGATGAACTACATACTCAACCAAACAGAAAATTATTTGATGTAATGACAAAAGGTTCTGGTGATGCAAGAATGCAACCTTTGTATTTTTTAATTACTACAGCAGGAACTGATACTAAATCAATTTGTTATGAAACTCACCAAAAAGCTAAAGACATTTTAGAAGGAAGAAAGATTGATTCAACTTTTTATCCAGTAATATTTGGTGCAGATGAAAATAATGATTGGACAGATCCTAAAGTCTGGAAAAAGGCCAATCCAAGCCTTGGAATAACTGTTGGAATTGATAAGGTAAAAGCAGCATGTGAATCGGCAAAACAAAATCCAGCAGAAGAAAATACATTTAGACAATTAAGATTAAATCAATGGGTCAAACAAGCAGTAAGGTGGATGCCAATGGAAAAATGGGATGCTTGTAAATGTGATTTTAAAGCAGAAAATTTAGAAGGTAGACCATGTTATGGTGGACTTGACCTTTCATCAACAACAGATATAACTGCTTTTGTATTAGTATTTCCACCAAAAGATGAAGATGATAGTTATTATATTCTTCCTTACTTTTGGATTCCTGAAGAAAATATGCAAAGGCGTGTAGATAAAGATCATGTGCCATATAATCTTTGGAATCAACAAGGATTTATTGAAACTACTGAAGGCAATGTAATTCATTATGGTTTTATTGAAAGTTTTATAGAAGAACTTGGTAAAAAATATAACATTAAAGAAATTGCTTTTGATAGATGGGGAGCAGTACAAATGACTCAAGATTTAGATGGCATGGGATTTACTGTTATTCCATTCGGTCAAGGTTTCAAAGATATGAGTCCTGCAACAAAAGAATTAATGAATTTAGTTCTTTCAAAAAGGATAAAGCATAACGGACATCCAGTACTTCATTGGATGATGGATAACGTTTGTGTAAGAACAGATCCTGCAGGAAATATTAAAATGGATAAATCAAAATCAACAGAAAAAATTGATGGTGCTGTGGCAACAGTTATGGCACTTGATAGAGCTATTAGAAATAATGGGACTTCTGAATCTGTATATGATTCAAGAGGTCTTTTATTTATTTAGGAGGTTATTTAATGGGAATATTTAAACGAAAAGCAAGAGATCATCCAAAAGTTGAAAATAGGACAGTTGGTTGTAATTACACATTTTATATGGGTGGTTCTACAGCTGGAAAAGCAGTCACTGAACGAAGTGCAATGCAAATGACTGCTGTGTATTCTTGTGTAAGAATACTTGCTGAAGCAGTAGCTGGACTTCCACTTCATTTCTATGAATACAAAGAAGACGGCAGTAAGCAGAAAGCAATAAACGCTAATTTGTACCATTTATTACATGATGAGCCAAATCCTGAAATGACTTCATTTGTCTTTAGGGAAACATTAATGACTCATCTTTTATTATGGGGAAATGCTTATGCGCAAATTATCCGAAATGGAAAAGGTGAAGTTATAGCTTTGTATCCTTTAATGGCTAATAAAATGCAAGTTGATAGAGATGAAAATGGTGAACTTTATTATATCTATTCAAGAAGCACTGATGAAGCAAAAACAATGGAAGGAAATACTGTATGTCTTTCACAAAGAGAGGTACTTCATATACCAGGACTTGGCTTTGATGGACTTGTAGGATATTCACCAATTGCAATGGCAAAAAATGCTATTGGACTTGCAATGGCTACAGAAGAATATGGAGCTAAATTTTTTGCTAATGGGGCAGCACCTTCTGGTGTACTTGAACATCCTGGAACGATAAAAGATCCAGCAAGATTAAGAGAAAATTGGAATGCCACATTTGGTGGTTCGACTAATTCTGGTAAGGTTGCAGTTTTAGAAGAAGGTATGAAGTATACACCAATTTCAATATCACCAGAACAAGCACAATTTTTAGAAACTCGTAAATTTCAAATAAATGAGATAGCTCGTATATTTAGAGTTCCACCTCATATGCTTGCAGATCTAGAAAAATCTAGTTTCTCAAATATTGAGCAGCAGTCATTAGAATTTGTTAAATACACTTTAGACCCTTGGGTAATTAGATGGGAGCAGAGTTTATCTCGATCGTTACTTAGTCCTGAAGAAAAGAAAAAGTATTTTTTCAAATTCAATTTAGAAGGATTACTTAGAGGTGATTATGCTTCACGAATGTCAGGTTATGCAACAGCAAGACAAAATGGTTGGATGAGTGCTAATGACATACGAGAACTTGAAAATTTAGATAAGATACCACCTGAACTTGGTGGTGACTTGTACTTAATTAATGGCAATATGCTCCCACTTGGAAAAGCAGGAGCTTATGCAGATAAAAATGAAAAGGAGGTAAATACCAATGAAGAAGTTTTGGAATTGGATAAATCAAACAGAAACCGAAACAAGGGAAAGAGTGCTAGAACTTAACGGAACTATTGCTGAAGAGTCTTGGTTTGATGATGATATAACGCCACGAATGTTTAAGGATGAGTTATTTTCTGAAACTGGTCCGATTACTATTTGGATTAACAGTCCTGGTGGTGATTGTATTGCTGCTAGTCAAATCTATTCAATGTTAATGGATTATAAAGGCGATGTAACAATCAAAATTGATGGAATTGCAGCTAGTGCAGCATCAGTAATTGCAATGGCAGGAACAAAAGTATTAATGAGTCCTACTGCTTTAATGATGATTCATAATCCATCAACTACAGCATTTGGTGATCATAGAGACATGGCAAAAGCAATTGAGTTACTTGATGAAGTAAAAGAGTCAATAATTAATGCTTATGTAATTAAAACTAATAAATCAAGAGCTGTGTTAAGTCATTTAATGGATGATGAAACTTGGATGAATGCAAATAAGGCAATTGAACTAGGATTTGCTGATGGAATTTTAGAAGATACAAAGAAAATAACCCCAGCAGATAGTTATCAATTTTCTACACGAGAATTTGAAAAGCATTTATTAAACAAAATTGTTGATAAGGTAAAACCTGCACCTATAAAGCAAGGTCGAAATGTTAATGAACTTAGAAACGAGCTTAACAAAATCAGAAAATTTATTTAATGGAGGAATTTAAAAATGAATATTACTGAATTACGTGAAAAAAGAGCAAATCAATGGAAAGCAATGGAAGGTTTTCTTAACTCACATACCAATGTGAATGGTGTACTTAGCGAAGAAGATGATGGTTTGTATAACAAAATGGAAAAAGAATTAGATACTTTAACTAATGAAATCAAACGTCTTGAAAGAAAAGAGATGATTGAAGCTGAACTAAATAAACCTATCGATAAGCCAATTACCTTAAAACCAATGAAAAGTACTATGAATGATGAAGAAAATGTACCACTTAGAAAGACAAATAAGTATAAAAAATCATTCTGGAATGCTATGAGATCAAAAATTATCATGCCTGAAATTGCAAATGCACTTCAAGAAGGTACTGATAGTGAAGGTGGCTATATAGTTCCTGATGAATTTGAAAATACACTTGTTGAAGCATTAGAAGAAGAGAACATCTTTAGAAAACTTGCTCATGTTATTAATACTGCAAGTGGTGATAGAAAAATACCTGTTGTAGCAAGTAAAGGTACTGCTTCATGGGTGGATGAAGAAGGTTCTATTACTGATAGTGATGATTCATTTAGCCAAGTTTCTATTGGAGCGTATAAGTTAGGGACACTTATTAAAGTTTCAAATGAACTTTTAAATGACTCAGTATTTGATCTTGAAGCTTATATTTCAAAAGAGTTTGCAAGACGTATTGGTAACAAAGAAGAAGATGCATTTTTCAATGGTGATGGAACAGGTAAACCAATCGGTATCTTTAATACAACTGGTGGAGCAGAAGTTGGGGTTACTACAGCAGATTCAAGTAAGATTACAGCTGATGAAGTAATTGATTTATTTTATTCACTTAAAGCACCATATAGAAAAAATGCTGTATGGGTTCTTAATGATTCAACAGTAAAAGCAATTAGAAAATTAAAGGATGCAAATGGTAACTATTTATGGCAACCAGCATTAACAGCTAATACACCAGATACATTACTTGGTAGACCTGTTTATACATCAAGTTTTGTACCAACAATCGCTGCAAGTGCTAAAACTATCGCTTTTGGTGATTTCTCTTATTATTGGATTGCAGATAGACAAGGTAGAATTTTCAAAAAGTTATCTGAACTTTATGCTGCTAACGATCAAACAGGCTTTGTTGCAACTCAAAGAGTTGATGGAAAATTAATCTTACCTGAAGCAATTAAAGTACTTGAAATGAAAGCAGCTTAATTAAAAGAAGGAGGCAGCATTTATGAATACTGAATTATTAATTAGCAAGGTAAAGAAAAACTTAATACTTGAACATTCCCAAGATGATGATTTGATAAGTAATTTCATAGATGCTGCTGTTTCTTATTCTGAAAGTTATCAGCATTTAGAAGAAAATTATTATAAAACTCATGATATTCCTGCAACTACTGAACAAGCAATAATAATGCTTGCTTCACATTTTTATGAATCTCGTGATGGTTCTACAGGTGGCTTCTTTGCAGATAATCCAAATGCTTCATCTCAAGTTTGGAATACTGTAAATATGCTTCTTAGACTAGATAGAAATTGGAAGGTGTAATCATTATGGGAATAAATAGAATGGATCATTTTATTAGCATTGGAAGATATAAAAACATAATCGATTCTAAGGGCTTTAATAGCCCCGTGTTTGAAACTTTAGCAAAGACTCGATCGTTTAGAGAAGGAAGACACGGAAGCGAACGTTGGCGCAATTTGGCCTCATTTAGCGAAGCTACTGATTTGTATAGATTTCGAGTTATTCCTAATTTAGAAATTAAAAATGATATGGTGATTAAAGAAGGTTCATCATATTTTGAAATTACATCAGTTGAAAATATTAAAGGAAGAAGTATGTACATCGAGGTGTTAGTAAAGGAGGTCAAACCAAGTGGCAAGTTTTAAAATTAAAATGCCTGAAGATTTCTTATTAAAAATATCTAATCTTGGTGAAAATACTGATTTAATAATGAATAAAGTTTTAGAAGCAGGTGCTAAAGTAGTTCAAGATGAAGTGGATAAAAGTTTAAAATCTGTTATTGGTAAAAACACAAAAAATGAATCACACTCAACTGGTCAACTTCAAAGATCATTAGGAACTTCTAGAGTATTACAAGATAGAAACGGAAACTTCAATATTAAAGTTGGTTTTGCTGAAAATAGAAATGATGGGGCAACAAACTCAATGATTGCAAATATCATCGAGTATGGAAAGTCTAATCAAAAAGCAAAACCTTTTTTAAAGCCTGCATTAAGAAAAGCAAAAGAACCTTGTATTGAAGCAATGGTAAAAACATTAGATGAGGAAATATCAAAATTATGAGTTTATTAGAAGAAATAATTTCTATTCTTAAAGATTTAAAATTTGATGTTCAAACTTCTGTTTATGAGAATATAGCACCAAGTAAATATTGCGTACTAACACCAATAACTGATACTTTTTCTGTTTATGCAGATAATTTACCGCAAGTAGATATAGAAGAAGTAAGAATATCTTTTTTCAGCAAATTTAATTACTTAGAAGATAAGGAAAGAATAGAAAAAAGCCTTTTATCTTTAGACATAACGATAACCGATAGAAGATACCAAGGCTATGAAACAGACACAGGTTATCATCATTACGTCATTGACGTAGCAAAACATAAATATTTAGGAGGAAAATAACATGCCTACAATTGGTTTAGATAAAGTATATTATGCAAAAATTACAGAAGACACTAATGGTAATGAAAGTTATGGAATACCAATTCACTTAGCTCGTGCTACTGAAGCTGAGATTTCACTTGAGACTTATGATGCAGAACATTATTCAGATGATAGTGCAGCTTTTATTATTAATGATTTTAAGAAAGCAACTATCACTCTTGGTATAGATGAAATTACAAAATTAGCAGCAGTAGATTTGTTTGGAACTATCAAAGATGATAATGGAGTATTAATTTCAACAGGTGAAGATAAAAGTAATCCAGTTGCACTTGGTTTTAGAAGTAAAAGAGCTAATGGGAATTATGAATACAACTGGCTTTATAGAGTTGTATTTAAAAATCCAGGGACTTCTTATAAAACAAAAGGTGACTCAATTGAATTTACTACACCATCTTTAGAAGGAACTATAACAGTAAGAAATAAAGTTGATTCTAATGGAAAACACGTATGGAGAGCAAAAGCAATAGAAAACGATGAAGAAACATCAGCAAGTATCATTAATAATTGGTTTAATGCTGTTTATGAAGGTGGTAAAGATGTAACTCTTAGTGCTTTAACTATTGGAAATTTACCTTTAAAACCATCTTTTTCTAGCAATACAATAAGCTACGAATTAACTACAACTGATGAATCAAATGTTATAACTGTAGCTCCTTCAGATCCTTTAGCAACAGTAATAATTAAAGTTAATGGTACAACGCATACTTCTGGTACTGCAACAACTTGGAACTCAGGGGAAAACACAGTATCTATTGTTGTTACTAATGGTACATCATCAAAATCTTATACTTTAAAAGTTACAAAGGAGTAATAAACAATGAATATCGAAGAAAGAAGCGCCAAAGTAAAAATTGGCAAAAAAGAATATGAACTAGTTTTAACAACTAGAGCAACAAAAGAAATTGCAAAGCGATATGGTGGCCTTGCTAATCTTGGTGAAAAACTTTCAAAATCAGAGAATTTTGAGGAAGCCTTAAGTGAGATTATTTGGCTTGTTACAACATTAGCAAATCAGTCAATTTTAATTTATAACTATGAAAATCCTAATTCTAAAAAGCCGTTATTAACAGAAGAATTAGTAGAAATTTATACAGCACCTTCTGATTTAGCAATTTATAAAGATGCAATTACTGAGGCTTTATTAAAAGGTACTAAACGTGAAATTGAATCAACTACCTCAAAAAACGTATAGAGGCAAGCGGATCTATTAGTCTTAATGATGAACAGATATTCGCTCGCCTCATTTTTTATGGAGTAACACTTTTAAATCGTAAGGAAATAGAAGTGTGGTTAATGCCTATTGGACATTTACTTGACCAGTGGGAAATTTATAAACAATTTAATGGAATGGCAAAACCAAAAATAATAACTACTATTGATAAATTATTTGGATAAGGAGGTGAGAGTTATGGCAGATACTATTGGTGTAAAAATTGGCGTTGAAGGTGAAAAAGAGTTTAAAAATGCTCTTGCTGACATCAATATGAAAATGAAAACTTTAGGTAGCGAAATGTCACTTGTTGATGCTAAGTTCTCAAAAACTGATAAATCAGAAAAAGCTCTCACTGCTCGAAGCCAAGTATTAAGTAAACAAATTCAAACTCAAAAAGATAAAATTAGTATTTTAGAAAAAGCATTACAAAATAGTGCTACCTCATTTGGTGAAAACGATAAAAGAACACAAACATGGCAACAAAAATTAAATGAAGCTAAAGCCTCTCTTCTTAAAATGGAAGGACAATTAAGCAATGTCACAAATGCAACTGGTGACTTTAGTGATGAACTTGAAGAAAATAGTAAACAAGCAAATAAATCAGCAAGTGCGAATAAAAATGCTGCTGATATTTTTTCTAGTTTAGGTAGTGTATGCAAAGGCGTTGCAATAGCTGTTACTGGAGTATCTGCAGCTTTATCTGCTGTAGCAATAAAAGCTTCAAAAGAACTAATTAATTGTGCTAAAGAAGGTGCAACATACGCTGATACTGTACTAACTGAAGCAGCAGTTACTGGTATAGCAACAGATAAACTTCAAGAGTACATGTATGCTGCTGAACTTATTGATGTTTCAACTGATACTTTAACTAAATCAATGGCTAAAAATATTAAGTCAATGAAATCTGCAACTGATGGATCAACAACATACAAAAATGCTTATGAAGCACTTGGTGTTGCGGTTACTAATGCCGATGGTTCTTTAAGAGATAGTGATGAAGTCTACTGGGAAATTATTGATGCCTTAGGGCAAATTGAAAACGAAACTGAACGTGATGCTCTTGCCATGGAAATCTTAGGTAAATCTGCACAAGAACTTAATCCACTAATTACTGCAGGTGCTGATTCAATGAAAGCATTAGGTGATGAAGCAAAGGAAATGGGATATATTTTATCTGATGATCTGCTTACAAGTTATGGTGCTTATGATGATGCGATTCAAAGATTTAATAATGGTACAACTGCAGCAAAAAACGCTCTAGGAATAATATTACTTCCTGTTTTAACTAAAGTAACAAATGAAGGAGTAAGTCTTTTAGGTGAATTTTCAACTGCTATTTTAGATTGTGGTGGAGATATTGAAAAAATAGGTGAAGTTATTGATTCAATGCTGCCAGAAATCTTATCAATATTTGAGGAATATATTCCTGTTTTATTATCATTGATTGGATCAGCTTTAAAATCTATTGGTCTAGTAATTGTTAATAATATTCAACCAATAATTAATTCAGCATTAGATGTTTTAAAGACATTAGTTTCAGCATTATTTGATTCCTTACCTCAATTTACTGAAGTAGTAATAAAAATTGTTAAAACAATAGGACAAAGTTTAATAGAAAATATTCCAATTTTGCTTAATGCTATAGAATTGATTTTATCCAGTTTGGTTAATTCTATAAATACACAAGATAGTTATTTCTTATCAATGGTTTTAGATTTAGCTAATCAAATTATAAGCATGATTGGAAATATCGCACCTTTGTTTATTGATGCACTGATAAATTTATTAGATGGAATTATAAACGCTTTAGATAGTGGATTTTCAAATATACTTAAAACAATTACTAATGTTATTGAAAAAATCATATTAAAAATAACTAATATTCTTCCAAGTATAATAATTGCGATTACAAAAATAATTAAATCAATTGCTAACGCTTTAGTTGGTGCTATTCCACAATTAGTTTCATCAATTGAAAAAATAATACCTGTAGTAATTTCAACAATTTTATCTTCAATTCCTAGTTTTATTAATGCGATTTCTGAAATATTAGAAGGTATTATAAGCATGTTACCTGAAATCATAACAAATATTCTTTCTATGCTTTCTGAAATTTTACCAGCAGTAATTGATTCAATTATGAGTTCATTACCAGAAATTATTAATGCTGTTATTACTTTGACACTTGGCTTGATAGATGCTTTGCCAGAAATCATTACTATTTTAGTTAGCATGATTCCTGATATATTTAATGAAATATGCACAGCTATTATCGATTCGTCTCCTTTGCTTTTAGATAGTGTGTTAAGTTTAGTGTTCCAGTTAATCGAACATATTCCTGAAATTGTAAAAGAACTAGTCACTTCAATACCAGAAATTATTTCTGCTATTGTAACAGCTTTTAGTGATTTAATACCTCAAATGGTTGAAGTCGGTGTAAATCTATTAAAAGGTTTATGGGAAGGAATAAAATCAACTCTTAATTGGCTTAAAGATAAAGTAAAAGAGACAGGAAATAAAGTTGTTGATTGGTTTAAAGATGTATTTGGAATTCATTCACCATCTACAGTCTTTGCTTCATTAGGTGATTACATGGCTCAAGGATTAGGTAATGGATTTGTTGATTCGATGAATGTACTTGAAAAAGAAATTGTCGATTCTGTTCCTACTGATTTTGATATTGATGCAAAGGCACATATAAAAGATGTTGCTTTAGATACAAATAATCAGGTTGCTAATATTGAAGGAGCAATGACTGCAGCTTTAAAGACTACAAGTGATAATTCAAGTGGTTATTCTTTTATACAAATCATCGCAACACTAAGAGAGCAAAATACTTATCTTCGTCAATTAGTAGAGAAAGAATTATCAATTTCTATTGGTGATGAAGCTATTGGACTTGCTAATGATAGATATACTCAAAAAAGAGGACTTGTAGTAAATGAAGGAGGTTTTAAAAATGCCTATTAATATACCTATGAAACCAGGATTTATGTATTGGGGAGTAACATTAGAATCACTTGATCTTGAAGTACCATTTCCTTCAAGTGGTACTTTTGAAACTTCAAGAAAAGCACAAACACGAGAATCAGCCAATGGCGCTATTGTTGCACAAGTCATTGGAAGAAGTAGAGATAAACAGACATTAACTTGGGATATTATGGATTGTAAAACTTGGTGGAACATTAATAACTGGTTAGAAGAAAATGGCATGTTCTTTTATTGTAAATACTTTAATTTCAACCGAGGAATATGGCAAACAAAAAAGTATTATGTTGAATCACCAAGTTGTGAACCATATAAACCTAGTTCGAATCAAGAATCAGAATACTATGGCATGCCTAGATTTTTAATAAATTGCAAACTTGTTGTAGTAGATATGGGAGGCAGTTGATATGAAAAATACATCTGATAATTATCAAATTAAAATGGCTGAGCAATGTAGAAATAGGTCTTATGTAAAAATAACTTTAATAAGTGGAAATGAAACTTATACATTCATAGATAAGGACATAGCTTCAGTTTCAAAAAAAGAAGATGTAGATCCACTTTCAAGAAGAGTGCCAAAAGAAACATTATCATTTTCTATTTTTGATTTTGATGGTGATTATAATCCTTCAAATCCAATAGGAAAATGGAGTAAACTTGATGAAAATTCAAAAATTACTATTCAATTTGGCTTTGAAATTTCAAATGGCACTATAGAGTGGCTAAGTCCTGATTATTATATTCTTGATGCAAGGCCAACTGTCTCATCTGGTGTTGCAAGTTTTACAGCTTCTAGTGAATTATGTAAACTTACAAATAAATATTATAAAGGAATTTATGCTAATTCTAATTTATATGATTTAGCTGTTTCAGTATTAGAAGATGCAGGTATAAATAGCCAAAATTATGAAGTTGATAATTCAATAAAAAAAATGTTAACAAATGCACCTTTACCAGTATCTACTCATTTAAATTGCTTACAATTAATTGCTCACGCAGCTAGATGTACATTAAAGACAGTATCTGGGGTAATAAAAATAGAGCCGTTTAGTTCTACAATTACTCCAGATACTTTTGTTTTAGGTTTAGATTCAATTTCATTAAATGGAGATACTATTTCAAAGATAGAAACACTTTATAAGGTTGAAGCTAACTTATATCAGTACTTACCTGAAGAAGAAAGTAAAACTATCGAGACATTCAGCATTGAAGTTGAGGATGTCACGCAATGTCACATCGAATATTCTTTATCCTGTGAACAAGAATTAGCTGTTTCTAGTGAAAATGTTACTATTTCAAATATTCATACTTATGCTCAAGCAGCTGATTTTACTTTAGAAGGAAGTGGAACTTTTATAGTAACGGTCATAGGAAAGAAAATAACTACTTCAATATCAACAAATGAATCTGTTATTTCATTAAATATTAATGGATCTACTGATAGTGAAAAAAATCAACTTATTACAAGTAGTTCAGAACAATATTTGCTTATTTATCATGTTGCCAATTACTTATTATTTAGAATGACACATCAAATTAAATATAGAGGAAATCCTGAACTTGAAGCTCTTGATGCTTTATTTGTTGAAACATCATATGGAACGTATATTAATGGTTTGATTTTATCTCATTCAATTAATTATAACGGAGCCATTTCTGGAACTTTAACTATTAAATCTTTATCAGAAATACAAGGTGTATACTTGTACGATAATGAACAAGATAAAGTGAGTGATATTAATGATGAAACAATTGGAGTAATTGGAATGACTGATTATAAATCAAATTATTCATCAACTGAAATGGATGATTTTATTGAGGAGGTAATACAAGATGTCTAAATTAAAACATACAACTTCTGAGTTTGATTCTGCTATAAGAAAAGTAAGAGCAAACTATGCTGATGTTACAAATGTAAATGCCACTGCTAGTGATGTAGTAGAAGGCAAAGTATTTAAATCAGCTAATAAAGAACTTGTTACTGGAACCTTAGGTAATGCAGAAATAACTCCAACAATTCGAATAGAAGGATCAGTTTTAGGAGATCAAGTAAGTGATTATCCAATTAAAGCTACACCAAGTTTTAAAGTAAAAACTAATGGAGTTATTGAGTCAACAACAGATGGTCAAAATGTTACTAAATACATTCGAGTTGAGCAAAAAACTTGTACTCCTAAAGATGTCGAGCAAGATGTTGTTCCAACAACTGGTAGATTACTAGAACAAGTTACTATTGAAGCAGCAAAGGTGCTTCCAGTTATTGAAAAAATGTATATTCCAACATTAAAACTTACAAAACCGACAGATAAAACAAGTACAAGCTATGGCGCATATGTTCCAAGTGGAAATACACATAATAATGTCTACTGCAAAAATGGAAAACTCGATATGGCAAAAGTGTATTTATTTTTAGTTGGAAGCACTATAAATGATATTAACCAAGTCACAATAATTAATCCTGAAACTAAAAATATACTGCCAACAACTATTATTTTAAATCCTGGCGATTCCATAACTTCATCAGGAAATACATACGCACCAGCTGGAGTACTAACGTTAACAACTGAAGGAAGACTAACATTTAAACATACTGCTGATTTTTATTCTGGTACTGGAAATACAACTTGGCTTCTTTGGATAAATGGCAATTATTATTTACCATGTGTAGACTATACTGTATTTTCTCATGATTATAATGGCGTTGGATCTTATTCAAGTAGAGCACAAGGTTTTTATGGTGGAAATGTTACAATCGGTGAATATAGTAGTAATACCGTAACTTACTATAGACCTAAGGCTTTACTTGCAAATTTAACTAATGTTTATTTTTACTTTTATTGGAATAGTACATCTCGTTACGACAAAATTAGATTAACTTTTAACTATGGAACTTATCTAGGATTTTTTGTAGAACAGGAGGATTAAAATGGCAAAATTAATATTTACAGGTCAGCAAGTCGATGATGCAATTAAGAAAGTCAAAGAAGGTTATGCTGATGTATCTAAAGTAACGGCAACTGCAGCTGACGTAAGACTTGGAAAAAGAATAGTAGATAAGAATAAAGTTGAACAAGAAGGAAAACTTACTGATGGTGAAATAATACCACAGGTTACTATTAAATCTTCTTCTTATATTTCAAATAGTGAAACAAATTATCCTATTACATTTAATCCTAGTTACAAAGTTGAAAAATCAGGGTTTGTTTCAGAAGGAAAAATTGGTGTTCAAGAAACTAAATACATACAAACAGAAGAAAAAGTTGTAGAACCAACAGGAACTACTCAAATAGTTAAACCTTCCAATGGAAAGCTACTATCAAAAGTTCATGTTAAGCCCACACCAGAAGCACAAGACTGGCCAATGGAAAACTTTCCATGTCCTTATTTTTATTTCTACATAAATAAAACAACATCTTCATCAAGTTCTGTTATTTGTAGATTTCAAAAAGATACTTTGTGTTCTAATATTTCTTTAAAAGCAGCAGAGTCTTTAAGTGAAGCAAGAGTTTATCTAGTTCCAGTGACAACTTCATCAACAAGTACTTCATATTTTTGGGGTACGGTCAATATGATTGATTCAGTATCGCATAGGCTAAGAGATGATATAATTGAATTAAAAACTGGTGAATCATTTACTTCTTTATCATCCAATTTTGCTCCAGCAGGAGTTTTAACTTTTACAAACAATAGAAAATTAGAATTTAAATTTACTGAAGATTTTGATGGTATGAGTGTTTATGCAACAAATGAAAACTACAACTATTCAACAATGGCTTTATTTTTATATGATGGTCAGACTCATTATGCAGTTATTTGTGATGCTGAAAAATGGATTAGTGGAACTCAAAAAGTTGGAATTAAAACAACAAGTACAACAAAGCACTATACAAATAGAGGATTACCAAATAAACCTATGATAGCTGATGGAATTAATAGTTATAACTTTGAAGCTTGTGGAGCGTTGATATCTAACTATGCTCCTGTGTATTTTTCGTGGAACTATATAGATGAAAAAACAAGCTATGAAATGGCATCAATGACTCTTGGAGGTGGAACAAAATATTATATTCCTAAAGAAACAAGAAAATTAAATGAACCAATAGCTAAAATTGAAGGTACTGATCTTATATGGACAGCTGTTGAAAATGCAACTAGTTATGGTATAAAAATACAAAAAAATGGTTCAACATCAGCAACAAATAAAACCACTACAGAATTGAGTTACTCATTAACAAGTATTTATTCATCACCAGGACTTTATGTTGTCAGTGTTAGAGCTATTGGAAAAAATATTGCTTCTAACTGGTTCACTATTAATTGGAATTATATAGTTGAACTCGATACACCAATAATTGAATTACTTGATACTTCACTTTCATGGGATTATGTAGAAAATTCTTCATCATATGCTATTTATGATAATGGTGTTTTATGGAAAACAACTGATACAGAAATAATAGATCTTAATAAGTTTTCATTAAGTGAAGGAACACACAAATTTCAAGTGCAAGCTATATCCACAACTGATGGTTATGCTGATTCTAAATTAAGTGATTCAATTACCATAGTAATAGAAAAACTTGATGCACCTACAATTACAAGAGATGAACAAGTAATATTATGGGATGAAATAGAAAACGCTCAAAAATATAAGATTTATAAAGACACTGAATTTATTTCAACAACTAAAGAAACGGCATTTGACTTATCAAATATTGATTTTGAAGCAGGTACTTATTCAATGTCTATAAAAGCAACTGCGCCTCTTAATAGTGATTCAAATTTTTCTAATAGTATTTCAATAACTATGATTGAAGCACCAACATTAACTTTTTCAAGTGAAGGTGTTTTATCATGGAATAATATTGCAAATGCAACTAGTTATAATCTTTGGATTGATAATGAACTTGTTTATTCTGGTAACTTAACATCTCACGATATGACCGAGTATGTTGAATCAATTCAAGATATGCATGAATATAGAGTTCAAGCAATAGGAAACAATGGATTATTTTCAAGTAAATCTACTTTTGAAATAAAAGGTGATGGACATAGCTTTGATACTGCAGTGGCTATAACTTTTGGAAGCGATGGATTAACGATTGAAGATGAACAAATTGATGATACAAATTATCCTATTAGGTACTATAAGTTAAAAGTTTTAGAGAGTGATGATTACTATATGTACACTGAATCTAGTTACGATACTTATGGTGAATTATATGATTCAAAACAAAATCAACTTGATTATAACGATGATGGTGGATCTGATTCAAATTGCTGTATCAATTGTTCTTTAGAAGTTGGAGAAGTTTATTATCTTGCTATAAGACAATACTCGAAAAAAACATGTACATTTAGTTTGCATATTGATACAACTGGCCCTGAAACTGATGATGGACCATTTAGACCAGAAATAAGTTAACAACAAATATGGAGGAAAATATGGAATTGATATCAATTATTATTTCGATTGCTGCGAGCATCATCTCAGGGATGGTGCTTTTCTTTTTAAAAAGATACTTTGATAAAAAAGAAAAAAGTGAAGCAGAAAAAGAAAAATCAAGACAAAAGGAAAATGTCTTAATACTTAAATCTATTGATGCAATTGGTAGGTTGACATACGCTGATGCAATTGCAATAAGAGATGGAAAAACAAATGGTGAAATGAAAGATGCAGTTCAATCTTACATAGCCATTAAAAGCGAATTATACGATTATCTATTAGATCAAAATTCAAAAAGTAAATAAGGAGGAAAAAAATGAATAAAATCGATTGGGTAAAAAAATTAACTTCAAGAAAGTTTTGGGTAGCAGTAGCTGGATTTGTTACTGGAATTATCTTAGCATTTAAAGGAAATGCTGAAACAGCTGAAACCGTAAGTGGATGTATCATGGCTGGTGCTTCTGTAATAGCTTATATCTTTGGTGAAGGCTTAGCTGATGTTGCAAATGCTGGCGAAACAGAAGATAAAAATAAAACTGAATAATAAAATTTGTGCCTGTTGGAGTAATATCTGACAGGCTTTTTTTAGTTTTCATTATTGACATAGTAAAATTTATACAATATACTTTAGTTAGTTGGTACTAACAACAACGAGTGATGGGAGGTTATATGAAAAAATCAATAAAAAAGTTAGTAATGTTAACAATATTAGGAGTAAGTGTTTTATCTTCTAATACATTGTCATCTGTTAGTGAATATAGTAATTATTCACAAGAAAATGGAATTACTAACAAACGGTTGTTAAAATTAGCAAATAATAATCAGAAAGATGAATTATCAAGCATGTCTTATGTTGATAATTATATTCCACAAGAAAGAAATGAAGCTGAATTCGATGAAGAAATTTTGCTTGAAGAAAATGATGTCATTTATAATTTATATGCATCAACTAATGAGTATACTGATAACGGACATAAAGATGATCATCCATCAGGGGCTACAAAAATAAATTACAAAAATGGGACTATAACTGGAACATTAAATACAAATGATGGCTGGACACAATTTTGGAACAATGTTGGAGAAAGAGATGAAGATTATTTTAGATTTACTTTACCTGAAAAGCTTAAAATGATTTTTTCATATAGTGGGCCAGTTAACTATAACATGCGTATTTTGGACTATGAAAAAGAATTTATATGCACTTCACAATCTAAAATAGAAATTGAATTAAATCCAGGGACTTATTATTTACATGTTTATACCAATGAAACAGCAAATATTATTGATCAAAATTATGTGATTACTTATTCAAATCTTAGAATTTCTAATAAAACTAATTTTTTATTAACTGATTCAACAAAATCAAAGTACAAAATGGCTCTATGGGAAAATGAAATTTTTCCAAAAAATGCAGTAAGATATACAAAAACAGAGCAAACATTAAAATATATAATGAAACCTAGAAGAGGAACTACTGCAGTTTCAGGTTATGTAGATCCATTATTTTTATCAAATGAAGATAAAGAAACTTTAACAGATCAGGTTTATTTAGATTCTGTTTTATATGCTTGGGGAAAAAATGAATTACTAGAACTTCACGATGAATTAAATAAAACATATAGTGCTGTTAAGAAAGCAGTCGAGGATAAAGATATACAAGATATGAAAGCAGAATTTATTGAAAATACTGTATCAGTTATCTTTACTATTGCTGGTTTTTCAAAAAAACTAGCAAAAGTTGTTACTATTACTACAACAATTTTGACTGGTAAAAGTTTTGTTGAAAGTGCATATCGTTATTTCTTTGGTGGTGTTAGCAGTCAAGAATTAAATGAGTTACAAATTGGTCATTTATTAGGAATTATTAGTAGTGCATTAACAGGTGCTTCGAAAGGAAATTTAGTTGTAAAAATACCAAGATACTATTATTTTAAAAAAGTAAATGGAAACGTAGGAAATAATACTTTAAAAACATATAGTTGGAAATTAATGTCTACATTTCTCAAAGGAGACTTTGATAATGATGAAACTTATTATTTTTCATCTTCAACTATAAATTATTTACAGTCATTTGATAATATTAGTTATCATGGCAATATTATTACTTTTGATGATAATCAAAAATATAATGATTACATTAATGGCAATGCTGGAGGTACATCTTTAGGAAACCATACTATTCATGAATATAATAATGTAAAAGATTCTGATGCTAATAATCATATTTTATTTTGCGATTGTGGCTATCAAAAAATAGAAAAGCATAAAAATTATTATGACACTGAATCAGGTACATATTCATGTGAATATTGTGGACACAAATATTCGATTATTTCAAATTCAATTAGTAAAGAAAAATATGGTTATACTAATGAATACAATCTTAAACCTATTGATGAATATATTATGGGTGGTGATGGAAAAGCAATTTTAACTAAAAGATTAAGATGTGCATATGTAGATAATTATTTAGTTATGTCTGCAAAATCAAATGATGCAAACTTAGCCTATTTAGAATATGATTTTGATTATCAAGTTGTTGAATTTAACTATAATATAGCTCTATGGAGTGATGACGAATCGCTTATTAGAAATAGTTCTATTAGATTAGAATATTATAATAATGGCTGGAAAATAAAAAGAACTTTTAATCCTAAAGAAATGTCTCTCGATAAAAATGTTTTAATGAATTATAAAGATATATTTGAATCAGGTGCTACAAAAGTAAGATTCATTATAAGAACTAATCTTGTCCAAAATTCAAACAATCGTGGTCGTATGGTTATAGGTGACATTGATTATAAATATGGAGTTTAATTATGGAAAAATTCAATATAAAAAAGATGTATGGATATTATTGGATGATAATTTCTTTAATTGTTCCACTAATTTGTTTTATTATTTTCCTTGGCTTTACAATTTATCTAAAAGCTAATTACTATAGAGCACCTAATAAAGATAATGCTGATTTTGTTCTTATAGTTCTTACATGTGTCGATATACTTATAGCATTGTTTTGTGTTGGGAAATTAGCATCTTATTTATATTTACTACTACCATTTAAAAATACAAACGGAAAAATTGTTACTATAAAAATAACAGAAAGAAATATATTTGCTACTATGCACGGAATTATTGAAACTGAAAAAGGTAATGATGAGGTTAAAGTTATATTCATGTCTGGAGGATTTAAATTTTTTAGCGATTTTAATGTTGGTGATTATGTAGATTGCTTCATTAGAGAAAAGGATTTATCAAATCCTAAATTTGTTGTGCTTTATAGATAATTATAAAAAAATATATAAAATATGTTAATAAGAACAATATCTCTTAGTATTAACACTAGGAGATATTTTTTTATATTTAAAAGGAATAATAAAATTAATATTGTATAATATAAATGAGTGGATCTAGAGCACTCCGATTAGCCATAAGATATCGCTGGCTCGAGTTTAGCGTAGTGCCTAAGGCTCGTTAAAAGTTAGTGCACATTCGGCTACGGAAGCAGTAGTGGCTTCATACCTCTCAGCCATAAAGAAGAGGTGTTTTTCTATTTAAACAAGTATATAAACAATGTTGGTAAAAATATGAGTGAGATCGGAAAGAAATATGGTAAATTAATTGTCATAAAAAAACTTGATAGAAAAGAACATCAAACAACAGTTTACCTTTGTCGTTGCGATTGTGGAAATTTTAAAGAAGTAAATATTAATAAATTACATACTGGTCATGTTAAAAGTTGTGGATGCATGAAGCACAAAATTAAAGATTTAACTGGTATGAGATTTGGAAGATTAGTTGTTGATTCTTTTAAAGAAAGAGAAGACAATAAAACATTATGGAATTGCACCTGTGATTGTGGAAATAAGTGTATAGCATCAACATCAGGACTTACTATGGGCAGTACAACTTCATGCGGATGTAAAAATAAAGAAAATCAATCTACTTTTATGATTGCAAATGACTTAGTTGATGGAACAAGAATATCTGCGATTGATGAAAATAGAAAAATTAATAAAAATAATCACTCTGGCTATACAGGGGTTTCTTATGATAAAAGAAGAAAAATGTGGGTTGCACAAATAACTTATCAAAGAAGAAATCATAACTTAGGAAGATTTACTTCTAAAAAAGATGCCATTAAAGCAAGAGAAGCTGCAGAAAAAGAATATTTTGGAAAATATAGAAAAGATAAAAAATAATTTTGAATGACTTTAAAATTGTGTTATCATAATAGTGACATTAGTCATTGTATCCCACCTCTTGGGACAACAAGGTTGTTGTAAAGGAGGAATATTTGATGACAACAAAATATGATTACAAAAAATATGAAGGAATGGACCCTTGGAGCGACTGCTTTAGTGATGAGCCAGAATTTTTTGGCATTCATTTTATTGATGGAAAAATGGAAATAGACATAGCAAGATACATTGAAGCATGTAGACTATTTGGATATGATGATTTCCTTCCTGAAGAATTAAAAAAAATGAAAGAAGGTTATTATTATCCATCGAGAAAATATAAAGACGATTATATGACAAACATATATCGTGATAGTATTGATGAACTTTCTAATGATTGGAGAAGGGAATACAAACCACTCTTTGAAAAAATAATTACGCCAAATCAAGTGAAAGAAGGATCACGATTAGATCGAATTAGTCAAACTTCATGCAGTGATGATTTTGATGAAATAGAAGTTGAAGCTATGCTTGACGGATTAAGAAGAGAATCAAAATATAGAGAAATAGTTAATGAACTTTATTGTATGTTTATAAGTAAAATTTGTACTGAAGTTGATAGAATATCTCTTTTAGCAATGTCCAAATCAGGATATACTGACACAGATTTTTCCTTTAAACAATTTAGAGCTTTTTCGGAAGGCTTATTAAAAGATGGCGAGCATTTTTCAATAGAAGATTTAAAAAAATATAATGCATATAATATGCTTCATAAAATAAATAATTTTTTAAAACATAATTCAATTGATTCATATAAAACATTAAAAAAAATGTATCCAAATAATGTTGCAAGTGCTGAAAATAAAACTGCAAATATTGAATATGAAAATGGAATGTTTGCTGCAGATTGGATTATCTTAAAACCTAATTACATTGATGAAATATTTGGCAAAATACGAACATTCTTTGATGATTATTGTGAAAAATTTTATAAAGAAGATTTATCTAAAGTATATTGGGATTATGAAGGCTATTTTAAATATGCCATTAGACAAATGAGTTATCCTCATGAATTTATTGGCGTTTGATAGATTAATAATATGAGCAAATTTAAAGCTGGTAATAAAGCATTTATTGTGGAATCATCCATATTTGTTAAAGAAGTACATGTAATTAAATCATCTGGTGGATTTTGCCTTATAAAATACACAAAAGGTGATGGTGGCTATCGTGTAAGAGAATCAAGATTATTTGCAACTGAAGAGGAAGCAAAAGCATCTATTAAAAAGAAATAATAATAATTATGTTTTAACCAAAATGGATAAAATTGACAAAATATAGATACTATAAATACACTAAAATGAGACGATTTTGAGACTATTAAATTAGTTTTTAAAATCGTCATTTTTTTGTAGGAAAATTTAGAATTAAATCCTATATATAATGTAGGAGGAAATCAAAAATGATTGATGAAGAAAAAGTAAAATTGCCTAGCTATTCTGGAGTGTGGATGCCATGGAATAGAAGAAAACTTACTGATGGAACTATTGTGTTTAAAGTAATTGATTTAGAAAATGGTCCAGCTATTATAATTTATAATCATTGGGATACTGTTGTAAGAATAATATTACCAAATAAAAAGACGCAAAAAAGGCTTTACTGGGCAAATTGTCAAACTGGCGAAGAATTAATCAAAACAATATTATTAAGCGAACGTGAAGCCTTTGTGTTTGAACCATTGCAAGAATCATTTGATTTTGGAGATAGAGTTTGGTTGTTACTAAATAACATGAAAGAAATTGAATCAACTAGATTAGAAATATTACATGATGGAAATATTAAAAATTATGAAACTGATGAAATCTATAAAAAAGAAGATGTATTAGTTATTCAACGAAGAATACCATATGCTTTAATTGATGATCCAAAATTTATGGAATTCTTAGGAAGATAAAATTGTTACAGGAGGCTATGTTCCTCCTTTTTATTTTGTTTCTTACCCCTCAAAATAGTTGCTAAATCTCCTAATGATGAAAGGAGATGTACTTTCATGACTGAAGAAGAAAAATCAAAAATATATAAATTGAGAAATCAAGGGTACGGATATAAAAAGATAGCTATCGAATTAGGAATAAATCAATCAACTATTCAATCATTTATAAAAAGAAATAATTTTGACTCATCGCTTTTAGGTATATGTAAAGAATGTGGTACTTCAATAAAATCAATTAAAGGAAAGAAAAAGAGAGAGTTCTGTTCAGATAAATGTAGAATGAACTGGTGGAATTCTCATAGAGATAATATAAAACATAAAAATAGTTTAGTTAGAAGTTGCAAGTTTTGTGGTACTGACTTTATTGTCTTTGGGAATAGTAAAAAGATTTATTGCTCTCATCAATGTTATATAAATGATAAAAGGAATAAATCTCATGGATAGATCTGCAATTGAAAGTTATTATTCCTCACTAGCAGTAATTAAATCCATGCTAAAAATAAATCTTATAGATATTGATGAATATAAAAAATCTGAAGCATTAATTGCAAAAAGACATTGTATCAAAGATGACTCGATTTACCGCACTAATTACTTGATAAATCCTGGGTTCAGAGCGATTAATGTAACAAACCATAAGGAGGTAAAAAATAATGGAAATGAAGATAACGAAAATAAGCACGTTACCACAATTAGATAGAAAGAAAAGAGTGGCTGCTTATGCAAGAGTATCAACTGGAAAAGATGCCATGCTTCATTCTTTATCGGCTCAGGTTAGTTATTATAATAATTTAATTCAAAATAATAACGAATTGGAATTTGCTGGAATTTATGCAGATGAAGCAATGTCAGGTACAAAGGATAATCGAGAAGAATTTAATAGAATGGTTGATGATTGTAAAGCTGGTAAAATTGATTTAATAATTACAAAGGCTATTTCAAGATTTGCTAGAAATACTGCAACGCTACTTTCAACAATTAGAGAACTATCATCTGTTGGAGTTGATGTGTTTTTTGAAGAACAAAATCTACATTCAATAAGTGGTGATGGTGAAATGATTCTTACATTATTAGCTTCATGCGCTCAAGAAGAAGCAAGGAGTGCTTCAGAAAATGTTAAATGGCGAGTTAAAAAAGATTTTAAACAAGGAATATTAAATGGTGGCAATGATTGTTATGGATATAAATTGATCGATAAGAAATTTGTATTGGTGCCAGAAGAAGCTGAAATAGTAAAAATGATATTTGCTTGGTATATATGTGGTGAAGGAGTTGTAGCTATTTCAAAAAAACTTGATGATATGGGAATTAAACCAGTAAGAGCTAAGTATTGGCTGCCTAACACCATAATGAGAATGTTAAAAGATAGATGCTATGTTGGTGATTTAATTCTTCAAAAAACATATGTAACTGATTATGTTTCAAAGAAAAAGAAAAGAAACCATGGAGAATTTGATAAATATTTTGTAGAAAACGACCATGAACCAATAATTGATATTGAAACCTTTAAAAAAGCTAATGCACTTATGGTTGAAAGAGCAAAAAGATTTAAAGCACAAGACCGCACAGCACTTAGATATCCTTTAAGTGGAAAGATTGTATGTGGAGAGTGTGGTTCAAGATTTGGGCATAAGGTTTACATGCATAGTAGTCCTGGTTGGATTTGTTCTGCGTTTGATAGAAAAGGAAAGAAAGCCTGCCAGTCTAGGAAAGTTCCTGAATATGCTATGGATGAAGCAGTTGATGCAGTTATTGGAGGATATGACAATATTAAAGTATTAGATTTCATAGAAGTATTTAATAATAACAGACTGCTGTTCCATCTAAAAAATAAAGAAATAAAAGAATTTATTTGGGAAGAACGTTCAAGAAGTCAATCTTGGACTGATGAAATGAGAGAAGAAGCAAAGAAAAGAACAATAATAAATAACAAAAATAAAAAGAGAGGAGCAAATGGAAAATGGCAAAAGTCAGAGTAATACCTAGCACACTAAATCCACTTACTCAATCTCCAATTAGTGAAACAAAGAAAAAGAAAGTTGCTGCCTATGCTCGTGTTTCAACTGACTCAGATGAGCAATATACTTCATACGAAATGCAAGTTAAATATTATAAAAAATTCATTCAAGAACATGATGGATGGATTTATGTAAATGTTTATGCTGATGAAGGTATAACTGGTACAAATACAAAGAAAAGAGATAGCTTCAATCAAATGATAAATGACGCTCTAGATAGGAAAATTGATTTAATTATTACTAAGTCAATATCGAGATTTGCTAGAAATACTCTTGATACTATTTCAACTACAAGAAAACTAAAGGCATCAGGTGTTGAAGTATTCTTTGAAAAGGAAGGTTTATGGACATTCGATTCAAAGAGTGAACTTATTCTTACCATCATGGCTTCAATAGCACAAGAGGAATCAAGAAGTATATCCGCTAATGTTACTATGGGGAAAAGGTGGGGAATGCAAGAAGGAAAAGTCAGCTTTGCTTATAAGAATTTTCTAGGATATAAAAAAGAAAATGGAAAGATTGTAATAGATGAAGAACAAGCAATAATCGTTAGAAGAATTTATTCAATGTTTCTTAAGGAAGGCAAAACTTGCTCAGGAATTGCTGTTCAATTAAAAAAAGAAGGAATATTAACTCCTTCAGGTAATTCTTCAAATTGGCAAAAGAATACTGTGCTTTCAATTCTTACTAATGAAAAATATAAAGGTGATGCTTTACTTCAAAAGACTTTTACTGCAAATTTCCTTGAGCATAACGTAAAAAGAAACAATGGACAGTTGCCTCAATATTATGTTGAAAATAGCCACCCAGCAATAATAAATAGATATGAGTGGGAACAGGTACAAACTGAACTAGCAAGGAGACAAGAAATTGGTAGAAATTATTCAGGAGCTGGTGCTTTTGCTTCAAAACTAGTATGTGAAGATTGTGGTGGATTTTATGGTATGAAAGTATGGCACTCTAATTCTAAATTTAAAAAGATGATTCTACAATGCAATAACAAATTTAAAAAAGAAAAGAGTAGATGTCAAACTCCTCATTTAACAGAAGATGAAGTAAAAGAGATGTTTATCAGAGCCTACAACGAAACGATGAAAGATAAAACAAAAGTAATTGAAGATACTGAAGCGGTTATTGCAATGTTAACAAACACTGATGAAATAGATAAAAGAATAGCCTCATTAACTAGCGAGATTGAGATTGTCAGTGAATTGGTTAAAAAGTTAATAAGAGAAAATTCTAGTGCTGCACAATCACAAGAGGATTATCAAACAAAATACAATGAATTATCCTCTAGATACGATAAAACTAAAAAAGCCCTTGAGAAAGCAATGCAAGACAAAACCCACAAGCAAGGCCAAGGGATAAAGCTCCAATCATTTCTCGAAAGCCTAAAACAAAAAGAATGTATAATTGATCAGTGGGATGAAGAACTCTGGATGATTATGGTTGAGAAAGCAATAGTTCATAGGGACAAATCGATAACCTTCAAATTTTACAACGGAATTGAAATAATTATAGCAGCTGCTTAACAAGTGGCTGTTTTTTTTGAAATCTAGACTAGTTATGTTATAATTTAATTGAAAGAAGTGATGATATTGTGAAACTAGTGACCATAGAATATGATCCAATTAAAGCTATAAAAAGAAATTCAGATTTTAAAATTAAAACAAAAGATTATACAAATATACTTTATTTTTTTTATAAAGATGATAGCTGTCTTTATGTTGGAGAATCAATGGTTTCTCTTTATAAAAGATGCTTCGTGAATACTCCAAAAGAAAAAGATGAACCTTGGTTTGTAAAAGGAAATAAAGTATTGATTATTCAACTAGATACAATAAATGATAAGAGTTTACAAATGAAAAAAAGACATGCGTTAGAAGCTTTATTCATTGTTACAAATAATCCTAAATATAACAAAAAATAATTTCATTCGTTTCAGATGAGATATTATTATCGTGTTTCAAAAATACTTAAAGGTATTTTTATAAAAAATTAGGGTATGCACTTTCTAAGCAAGGGTATGCAAAATTTCATTACTTAGGGTATGCAAAGTATCAATATTGGTCATCATATCCATTATAAACAATCAAAACGACTTTGGTCGTTTTTTTTATTATTTAAATGGCAGTGGATTTATTGAATAAAGAATAAAATAATCGAACCCGCGAAAAAAATACTAAATTTTATAAAATATTCTTAAAGTTTTAACTAATTATATTTATATGGAGGTGTTTATGAAAAACATTGGAATTTCAAATGAATATAATATTGTTAAAGCATATAATGGTAAAAAGTTTAAAGAATTAAATTCGTTTCAAAAAGAATTTATGAAAGAGTTATTTTCTTCTTTAGATGATGAAAGTGTAATTACTGCTAGTAAATTTACCAAGACTGCTAAACCTGATATTTATTTGTCTTGTGGAAATCAAATTAAATTTATTAGTATTAAATCAGGAAAAACTGATTCAGTACATTTTGAAAAAATTAAAGACTTTATTTTATTTTTAAGAAAAAATGGTATTAGTAAAGAAACTCAAAAAACTCTTTTGTTATTTCATTATGGTGATGGAACTTTAACTGGAAGTGGAAAAATTAGGAAACCATTTAATGAATTAATTGTTGATTTAAAAGATAAAATTGAAAAAGCTAACTTAGAATTAAATTCATCATTCATAATTGAAAAAACTTTTTATAGAGCGTGTATTGATGGAAATGAATATAGATCAAATTCTGTTGATTATTTTTATTATGGTGACGAAAAGTATGGTGTATATGTTTCTAAAGAAAAGTTATTATCTTTTATATTAAGAAAAAGACATTATACGTATTATAGTCCACATATTGGTCCAATGACGATTCAACCATATTTAAGAGATGTTAATTATAAATCAAAAAATACTTTTAAAAGGGATTATTTACAAATTAAATGGCATTATTTTCTTGCTGATATTGAAAGAGCCAAACTTTATAATAGATGAAATTTTCATTGTTACTAGTTTTTATTAATAATATTTGTTACTATAAGTTTATATTAATATAGTTGACGGAGATATATATGAACAAAATTTTTAAACTTGCTTTAGTTTTAACTTCAATGATAAGTTTGTTTAGTTGCTCAAATAAGGTTAATAATCCTGAATATAATGATTATTTTCAAAAAGTAAGTAATATAATAAATGATTTTACTAATTCTAATAATAAAGCTAAAAAACAAATTTTTAAAAGAATAGGTGAAAAAAATGATGAAATTTTATCTATTGTTGATAATGTAGATGGAAGAGAACAAAAGCTAGATATTTTAAATGCGTTTGAACAATCTTTTTATGTTCCTATTATTATGGGAAAAGGAATAACTGAATATCGCAAACAAACAAATTTTTATGATGTTGTAGCGTTTGTTGATGAACAATATTACATAAAAACTTTTCTTGAAGATGATTTAGTATCTACATATGTTTATATCCCTAGTGAATTAAGTTTTGATGGAGTTAGTCATTATATTTATTTTGGAGTTAATTATATTGATGAGCATAATTATAAATTTGGAGGGGTAGAAATTTCTGATGATAACTCTACTGAATGGTATTTTTATGGTGATAGTTCATTAGTGTTTTTAGAATATTCAAAGACATCTGAAAGAACTGTTATTGGTTATCAAAATTCAAATTTGTTTAATAAAGAAATAAATGATCAAAATGTTATTCTAGATATTAGAAATCGACTTGAAGATGATTTTTCCTCTATTAATAAAAATAAGTTCAAGAGTTTAAAAGATGAATCAAAATTTGATATATCAAAAAAAGAGTATTCTGATATTTTAGATGATTTATTCCCTTCAAGAGGTGGAGTTTCCACTTCAAGTGGACTTCAAATTTATAATGATGTAGCTTTAGGTTATATTAGTGAGGGAAATGAGACAAAAATAACTTTACCAAACACGATAAAAGCAATAGCAAATGATTTTTATATTTCTTCTACTGGTGGAAAAATTAAAGAATTATTTATTCCAAAATCAATAACAAAAATAACTGATCAATTAGGAAATAATGTCGATCTTGCATCATTTGAAATTGTGTATAGAGATGATAATAAGTTTTATTATTTAGAAAATATTATTGTTGAAGAAGGATCGACTCTGTTTAAAACGGAAAATATATGTTTAACAAATTTTGATGGTGATACTCTATTATATTTAATGAATCAAAGTGTTGAAAATTTAGATTTATTAAAATATTCTTATTTTTCAAATGGTTTTATGTATAATCCATTGCCAAATATAATAACAAAATTAAAAACTTTTAAATATAATTTAATAAAAGAAAAAAATAGTGATAATTATTTTGATATTTTTTTAAATCAATATGCTAGTGAAGAAGCTAATTTTAGTGCAATTAATTATGATTATTTAGAAGTTGGTAATGTTAGTGATAATTACACTTTTAGTATTTATAATAAAAAAGTAAGTATTAACAAATTGGTATTAAATGGTTCTTTTAAGAATGTTTATATTGATGATTTTAATGGAGCAATTAAAAGTGTTGAATTAAAATCAACTAATTCTAACGCACAAATTTCAGGTACATTAAATGGTCTTGAAGTATTTGATGTCTATTTTAATAATGTTTCAAATGGAGAATCATCTATAAATTTACAAAATGTTAAAAAAATTATTGTTCATGAAGGTGTAAGTGAGTTTTCTTTAGATAAATTTGAGATTAATTATTATGTAAATGGATATATGGAATTATATTTACCATCAACTTTGAAAAAATTTGAATGTGAAAAACTTTCTTATGGTGATAAACTTTTAAAAGTGAAAATAATTTCTAAAGTTAATGAAGTTATGTTTATTAATTTTTCTAGATTAAAAGTTTCTGGATGTGAAATTAAAATTGAAGATAATGAAGAATTAAATAATATTTTTTCAAATTATGAATATGTTACTTATGCTTATAATGAAAAAGGAGAATTAACTAATAATGCTATTAGTTTAAGAAATTATTTAGGAAATGAAGAAGAATTATATGTTCCTAATAAAATTAATTCTTTACCAGTAACAGAGTTTTATATTTCTAGTAGATCATCAATAGATTATGAGCCAATGACAAATACTAAAACATTAAAAAGACTACATTTACCAAATTCTTTAACTTGTTTTTCTTATGAACAAAGTTATTATATAAATGGTAGTGATTTTAGTGATGAAAGAAATTATCATTTAGAGAGTCTTTATTATGATGGAACATATAACGAATTTAAATCATTTTTTGATTCGACCTATTCTTTAATAGAACGTCAGTTTTGTAAAGAAATTGTTTTTACAGATCAAACAATAAAAAATAAAACCGAAGAAATAAAAGATGAAATTCATTATAGTGATTTAACTATTTTAAAAGAAGAAATTAATAATGGTGATGAAACTATTATTTCATGTGTCACTATTGTGAAGCCTTATATTATCTTTGAAGAAGGAGAATATCATTTATATTTTTCAATTTTAGAAAAGCAATATGATATTAAATTAACAAAAAATGATGGATTTTATAATGGTGTTGGTAATTATGAAAAAATTGGTAAAATGGAATTTCTTTTTTATGAAGATGCCACATTGAAAATTATATTTACATATAATGAAGAGATATATGAATATTTTTTTGAAAAATAATTATAATCATTTGTTAAAATTAGAATATAATCATATTTTAATTGTTACTCCAATTTATTCTTTTGGTTTACCTATTTATACTTTAAATTACTTAAAAGATTAAATAAATCTAAATATTAATGAGTTTAAAATTGGAAAGGATTTATAATGAAAAGAATTATTAATATATTTTTTATAATTTTGTTTAGTTTGACTTTTTTTAATAGTTGTTCTTACTATAAAGGTAGTCTTGTTTTTAATAAAACTGATGAAATTATTTATCCATATATTGATGAAGTGCGTTTATATCTTGAAGCAGGTGAAGATGCTGATGTTAATAAATTTAATTTTCATCAAAAGACACAAGCGAAAGAAATTAATTTATCTTGGAATTTATTAGATACAACAGTAAGTAAATATATATTAGAAATATCTACAAATCAAAATTATACTCAATCAAAAAAAGTTGTTATTGATGGAGAAGAAACTTCTTATTCATTAAAATATTTATTAAAAGATACTAATTACTATTTCCGTTTAAGTGTCCCTCATAGAAGAAATCTTGTTGCAGAAACTTCTTTTAAAACTACATATTTAGGACCAAGATTTTTAGATGTTAATGATTTATTTCATAATTGTCGAGATTTAGGTGGATATAAAATTGATAATAAAATAGTTAAGTATAATAAAATTATTAGAGGTTCTTCGCCTGATGATTGTAAAAAAAATTGTGTTATTAATGAAGAAGGAATGATTTTTTTAACCGATGAAATAGGAATTAAAACTCAACTTGATTTTCGAGGTGGAGAAAATGGAGGAATCACAAATAGTTTTTTTAAAAACGCTAATTATATTCAAATACCGATTAAAGCCTATGCTCCTTTTGAAACATCACAAAAAGAATTATATTATCAAGCGTTTAAAGTCTTTACTGAGCCTAATAATTATCCTATATATTTTCATTGTGTTGGTGGCGCAGATAGAACTGGGACAATAGCCGCTTTATTACTTGCATATTTAGGAGTAAGTAAAAAAGAAATCATCCAAGATTATGTTGTGACTTCTTTTACACCTGTTTGTTATGAACAAGATGCAAGAAGTAAAGAAGTTATTTTACCTATTTTAAATGGATTAGATAATTATCAAGGTAATAATTTATCTGAAAAATGTAAAAATTATTTGTTATCACTTGGGTTAAATCAAAATGAGCTTGATAATATCTATAAAAATGTTATAAGTGAATAATTTTGATATTAAAACGACATTTTTTGCTAAAATTTTGCATTATTTTAGGTTAATGTTATAATTAGAAAAAAGTGGGATGTTTCTATGAATATTGGTGGAATATTGCTAAAAGCAATTTATAACAATCTTTGGGTAAAAATTGAATATAAAAAAGATGATGAAATAACTAGATTTATGATTGGTATTAATGGTATTGATACTAAAAAAATGATGATTATATGCGACGCTTTTAATATGCAATATAATAAAGATACTCAATTAAATTATCATATTTTTTATGAAAAAATTATCAATGCCGAATTATGTGAAAATACTTTTCATAAAACGCCTTTTAAATTAATTCAATTTATTGATACTCATAAAAATGAATTAAAATTTATGAATGAAAGAATTTTTAAAGATGATTTATTTGATTATTATATTGATTGCTTTAAATTAGATACTGTCCCTTATCAAACAAAATATGGTTTATTACCAGAAATTGATAATGATGTTTTATTAGATTATAAATCATATACATTAAATGAAAATCAATTTAATATTTTAGCGAAAGATTTGTTTGTTAAGAAAAATAAAAAAGAAACTAATATAGAAACACAAACTTTAGGTGTTAATTGTTTATCTATTAATACAATAAAAGGTTTATATGTTTTGGCGTATCGACCACTTCTTTTTGATATTAAAAATAAATGTTTGGTGGCTTCTAAAGATATCATTATTAATAGAGAATTTATTTTTGATGATAAGATTCGTAATGTAAGAATGGCTGATTCTATTTATAAATATTTTCCAGAAGAAAAAAATGAATTACTTGATGATTTTGATACTAATAGAGTAGAAATATGCCAGATATTAAATGAATATAATAATACAAATAAAGTTAGTAGTTCTTTTAGAGTTAATATTGATACTAGGCCATTTATTATGTGCTTACAAACTAATTTAATAATTGATATTGAAAAAGAAATGTGGAAAATAAAATCTTTATACGAAAATAATCCACCTATTTCTTTAAGAGTGTTTATTGGTGAATCTGATTCAAAACTTGCTCGTAGAAATAATTATCCAATTTTTACTGTCAATGATTATTATAATATTGATCAAATTAATGCGATTAATATTGGTATGAAATCACCTGTATCATATATCCAAGGTCCACCTGGAACAGGTAAAACGCAAACTCTTTTAAATGCTATTTTAACTGGTTTATTAAATAATAAAACAATTTTAGCAACTTCTAATAATAATATTCCTATGGATGGAATTTATGAGGCAATTACAAAATTAAAATATAAAGAAAAAAATGAATTGTTGTTTCCTGCTATTAGACTTGGAAATATCGAATATTGTATTAAAGCCTTATATAAAATTAGAGAATTATATTTTAGATCATTAGACTTAAATGTTAAAGAAAATAAAATTGATAAAATAAAAAAAGAAAGTAAAGAAAAATTAAAAAATCTTATTGATTTATTAGATAAAAATGATAAGAAAGTTGATTTAACAAATCGTTTACAATCTTTAGAATTAATGAATAAGAAATGTAATGATTCAAGTTTTATGAAAATGACTATTACTCTTCAAATTAATCATGTAAATGAAATGTTAAAACAATTAGGTAATATTAGTGATGAAATTAGTGAATATATGAATAATGATTATAAAAAGTTATTTATGGCTATTCACTTTGAAACAGCAGGAAGATTACAAAAATTAAGAAATGCTAAATATCGAGATTTATATACAATTTTTATTGATATTAATGAAGATAATAAATATATAAAAGCAAAATTATTGAGAGATTATTTACAAGATGAAAATAATTTTGCAAAGTTTTTAGAAATTTTTCCAATTGTTATTTCAACAAATTTATCGTGTTGCTATTTAGGCGATAAGACACCTTTATTTGATATTGTAATGATGGATGAAGCAGGACAATGTAATATTGCTAATGCTTTAATTCCAATTTCTAAAGGAAAACAATTAATGGTAGTTGGTGATCCTCAACAATTAAAACCTGTTATAGTATTAGATAAAAATATAAATAATAAATTAAAAGAAAAATATCATATTTTGGATGATTATGATTATGTGAAAAATTCAATTTATTCTACATATACCAAAATTGATATTGTTAATAATGAAACATTACTTCGTTCGCATTATCGTTGTAATAGTAAAATTATTAATTTTTGTAATAAAAAATATTATAATAATCGATTAAATTTATTGAGTACTAGTCAAGAAAAAACACCTTTAGTATATATTGATACTTCAAAAAATGATAATAATCAAGAAAAAAATATTTCTGAAATCGAAGCACAATGTATTTGTGATTATATTAAAGCACATAAAGAACAAAGTATAGGTATCATTACTCCTTTTGTTAAGCAAAAAGAATGTATTGAAAAATATTTAAAATTAGAAGGTATTGATGATGTTTCTATCGGAACTGTGCATGCTTTTCAAGGTGATCAAAAAAATGTTATTATGTTTTCTTCTGCAATAACTAATTCAACATCAAAAGGAACATATGCTTGGTTAAAAAATAATCGTGAATTGATTAATGTTGCTGTTTCAAGAGCTAAAGATAAATTTATTATGTTAGGGAATAAAAAAGCTATCAATGAATTATCTACTGATTCTGATGATATGAAAGAACTTGCTCAATATGTTAATTCTAATGGTGAAAGTTTGGTATCAAACGTTTCACCTAAATCATTTGCTTTAGGTACTAGAACATTAAGTAAAGATGGTGAAACAGAATTATATGATACAGTAAATCAAATATTATCAGTCATTAATAAAAATTGTTCTATAAAAAAAGAGTGCACACTAGACTCATTAACTTTTGATGCGGTTATTTTTGAACGAACATATTCAAAAAATAGGCCTGTTGTGGCTATTGATTTATTAAGCCAAGATGATTATGAAAATAATATGCTTAATGATTTATATAAGCAAAAAGAAGAGTATTGTCATAAAAATAAAATAGTTTTAAAAAGAATTAAAAGAGAATATGCTCGAGAATATTATTCATTGAAGAGCGCTTTAAAGGATATTATTGGATAGTATATATACTATTTTCTTTTTATAGTTTATAATCTAATTAAAAGGAGCTAAATTGTGTTTTATTCAGAAAAAGTTAAAATTGCTTGTAATATTTTATTTAACGCTCATAAAAATGATATGGATAAAGGAGGTTATCCATATGTTTTTCATCCTTTTTATTTAGCTATGCAAATGAATGATGAAGACTCAACTATTGTCGCACTTTTACATGATGTTATTGAAGATCACGGAGATAAATATTCTTTTGAAACTTTTAAATCTTTAGGATTTAATGATAATGTTATCAATGCTTTAAAATTATTAACTTATGATGAAAATATTTCTTATTTGGATTATATTGCAAAAATTAATAATAATTTAATTGCAAAAAAAGTTAAAATTGCTGATTTAAAGCATAATTTAGACTTAAAAAGAACAGATGGAAATAAGCCTGATAAATATGCGTTATATTTAGAAGCTCTTAATTATTTAGAAAAATAAAATTTATGAAATTAATTCATTGTGCGGATATTCATCTTGGTTCTAAAATTGAAGCAAAATTTCCTAAAGATAAAAGTGTCGAAAGAAGAAGAGAAATTTTAAATACTTTTGAAAGAATGGTTGATTATGCTAGAGAAAATAATATTAAAGTCATTCTTCTTTCAGGTGATGTTTTTGATAAAGATAAGCCATCAATTAAAGATAAAACTTATTTTTATAAAGTTATTAAAAATAATAAAGATATCGATTTTATTTATCTTAATGGTAATCATGATAAAGATGGTTCATATGTAGAAGATGATATTGAAAATTTAAAAAC
>OJMH01000361.1_pt1 | contig 63074 bp, 64 predicted proteins | sample 1597111 | NCBI WGS metagenome assembly OJMH01 (sample SAMEA2452115, study PRJEB22498) | human gut metagenome | reverse complement strand
TCAAAAAAGCCTAACAATTTAATAATTGAAAGGCTTTTTGTCTACAGTCTGAAAATGTAGAATTTATTTTTCTACATTTTTTTAATAAACCCAAATGGTTGTTTGTGTATCGATATTTTCATATAACCATTGCGCATTTTGAATTTCTGTGCGGATGCATCCATTGGATACTTTTTTTTGCATTGCCGTATTTAATATTTCACCATCTAAAGAATAAGGGACAGAATGTAATAAATATTGTCCGCTATATTTAAGCCAATAATAACATTTATAAAATTTCGCTTCATTATAAAAAACAGGGCCTTTATTTTCGATAATAAAATGACCTCTTTTTGTGGGTGTTGCATTTTTGCCACTTGCGCAAGGGAATTTTTGAATTAAAAAATAATATCCGTTGTAATTTTCAAAAACAAAAATCATTTGTCTTTTTAAATCGACAAATAAAAAATCATTTGTTGCACTTTTTGCTTCTAAATAATTGATATATAATTCAAGATATTCATCAGGTAAAGGTTCAATAAGAGGAACATCTTCTTGATAAAGAATTTTTAGTTGCTCATTTTCTACCCAAATATCAATATATTCATTTTTTATGTGATATCGTTTGCCATTTTTTTGATCTTCAATAATTTCAACTTGAATTTCAAATGTTTCTTCTTCAACACAAACGGTTAAAATGGCATAAATGATATCAGGAAGCATTTGTGCATCAATTTCTTCAAAAACCAAGTCTAAGGCTTCCATTTCATTGATAAAATTGCCAAAATCTGGAATCTCTTCCACTATTTGTTCGGTTGGAGAAAAAAAAGATGGTGATGTGGAAGTGTTTTTACAAGAAGTCAGGCAGTTTATAATAAATATTAAAAATAAACTATAGGCTTTCTTTTTCACCAACATCACCATTTATAGTATTTGAAAAATGCGATAAATTATTCTTAAAATGATTTATTGCTTATCTTTTTTGATTTCTTCTAAATCGGCAAAAGTTAACTTTTTAATAAATGAAGTTAAAAGTTTAACGGTTGCATCTAAATCATCTTCATGAACGATAGAACTATGAGAATGGAAATAACGACAAGGAATGGAAAGCGTCATATTGACAACACCATCATATACTTTATGTAATTCTCCACTATCCGTTCCCCCAGCAGCTAAGCCATCATAAGTAAAAGGAATATTTTCTTCTTTACAAATTTTTTCCATATATTTAACAAGACCACTATGCGCAATCACGCTATGATCATATAAACTTAAAGCAACACCCGTTCCAAGTTTTGCTTGACCATCTTGAATGGTTGGCAAATCATAACACATCGTGACATCAATCGCGATTGCAACATCAGGATGGACCATTTGGCCTACGGTTTTAGCACCACGTAAACCGACTTCTTCTTGAACCGTAGCCGCACCATAAACGACATTAGGATGGGCTTGTCCTTTTAATTGATCTAAAGTTTCAATAATCGCAGCGACGGCAATACGGTCATCCCATGCTTTTCCATATAAATATTTTGGATTATTCATACGTCTAAATTCAGAAAGAGGACAAATCGGGTCACCGACTTGAATTCCTAAATCTTCAACTTCTTTTTTATTTGCAACTCCTAAATCAATGTATAAATCTTTTGCATCTTTGACTTTATTTCTAGCTTCTGGACCCATGCCATGAGGAGGTTCAGCACCAAATACACCAAAGATTTTTTTGCCTTCGCGAGTGGTAATCATGACTTTTTGTGCCAAAATGACATGTGCCCACCAACCACCTAATGGGTGAACACGAATATAACCATTTTCATCAATTGATTTTACTAAAAAACCAACTTCATCAATATGACCCGTTAATAAAATCTTTGGACCCTTTTCATCCCCAACTTTTTTACCAACAATCGATCCAAGATTGTCATATTGAATTTCATCACAAGAATCTAAAAAGTATTTTTTTACAACTCTTGTTGCTTCTTTTTCAAAACCTGATACACCATTAACTTCACTAATTTCTTTTAATAATACATCTTTATTCATTTTAAATCCTCCTTTTTGCAAAAAAACTGGGACGAGCCCAGTTTATTATTAAATATTATCTCTAATTTTTAATTTTTCAATTAAAGAGACATAAGATGCATAGTTATTTGTTTTTAAATAAACTAATAAGCCACGTCTTTTACCGACTAATTTTAAAAGTCCACGTCTAGAATGATGGTCATTTTTGTGTTCTTTTAAGTGGTCTGTTAAATAATTAATACGAGCACTTAAAATCGCAATTTGAACTTCAGGAGAACCTGAATCGTTTTCATTCTTTCCGTAAGTTTTTACAATTTCGGCAACTTGTTCTTTTGTTAACATTGTTTTTCCTCCTATTTTTTAATTTTTGCACAAACCAAGAATACAATCGGAGATTTTGTAATCTTCGTAAGTGTCCTAATTATTATAAACAATTTTATAAAAATTTACAATCTTTTTATTTTTTTATTTTTAATCCTTCTTGGAAAGCTTTACCCACAATTTTTCCCAGTTGAATGTAGTGATGATGAACAGCATCATAAGTTAGTGGTTGTAATTTATCAACATCAATTTTACCATCCGTTAAAATAGATTCATCGGCGGATACATTGATGATTTTTCCAATCATGATATCTGTTTTTTCATCAAAGGATTCCATTTCACATTCTAAAGTTAATGGTAATTCATTGATAATTGGTGCATCAACAAATTCGCTTTTTGTTGTTGTCCAACCCGCTTGTTTTACTTTATCTAAAACATCGTTTGCTGAAACAATGCCTACATAATCACAAGCTACCATATTTGCCGTATTGGCCATGGAAACGGTAAACGCTTTTCTTTTTAAGATGTTTTTAACGGTTTTATGCTCAGCACTTAAACATAAAAAGATTTTTTCATAATCACAAATTCCACCCCAAGCGGCATTCATGGCATCAGGTACTTGATTTTCATCATAACTTCCAATAATAAAGACAGGTTGTGGATAAAGATAGGTTTTAGCACCAAAATTTTTTCTTTTCATCCTTTTTCTCTCCTTTTATTTTAAAGTTTTCTAAAGCTATTTTATCTTCTTTTAAGCATTTTTTCAATGCTTCAAGGTCGGCAAATTTGATTTCTTGACGATGATATTCAAGAAAGGTTACTTTTAGTGTTTGATGGTAGATATCTTGGTTAAAATTTAAAAGATGAACTTCTATTTTTTGTTTTAAATCATGGTCTGTTGTGGGATTTTTTCCCACATTTATCATGGCTTTATAGTATTGATTTTGATAAGAAGCAAAGCCAAAATAAACGCCTTCTTTTAAAAATAAGGGATATTTTACCTTTAAATTGGCTGTTTTACAATCAAGGGTTCTTCCTAGTTGTTTTCCATGAATAACTGTGCCAATAATGGTATAATCATCATATAAATATTGATTGGCCAAAGTAACATTACCATTTTGTAGTAATTGTTTAATATAAGAAGAAGAAATTTTATTTTTTTGAACAATATAATCTTCAAGTTGGATAACAGGAATAAATGGATTTAAATCATTGGCTTTTTTAAAATCGCTACCAAAGGAAAAGTCATTGCCACAATAAACTCTTTGAACATTTAAAGGAAGTAAAACTTTTTGAATAAATTCAAGGCCACTGAATTGAAAAATCGCGGCATGATTTTCAAAAATATAAACGACATCAATTCCTAATTGTTGAAAGGCTTGTAATTTTAATTCTTGTTGACAAAGGGGCATTGATTTTTTTAATGAAAGAACACAATCATCAGAAAACGTTAGAACAATCGCTTGTTTTTTTTCTTTTTTGGCATCTAAAACACATTTTTTTAAAATTTTTTGATGTCCTAAATGAATTCCATCAAAAAAACCAATACAACAAAAACAATCTTTTTGTAAAAAATAAAAATCTTGAATGTTATGAATGGAAACAATTTTCATCATAAAATCCCCTTACACATCGATATTCATTTTCATTTTCTTTTTGATAAATAGCAAAAGCCCTCATTTGGTCATTTACCCATAAAATTAAAGGGGCATCGCTTTGATAGAAAAGCGGTTTCCCATCTTTAATGAAAGGAATCAACGCATCAGGTGCTTTTTGATATGGGAATGGAACAGCTTGATAAATAGGAATACAAGCAGTCAAAGAATCTAAAGCATCCATTGAAGTTGCATTTTGAAGTTCATATTGACCAATACGTGTGCGAATTAATTGCGTTAAATGACCAACGGTATGCAATTTTTTAGCCATTTCTTCACCAAGCGTACGAATATAGGTTCCCTTTGAACAAGTGACTTCAAATTGAATCCAATCTTTTTCAAAATCAATCAACTGAAGATCATAAATTTCAATTTCTCGTGGTTTTCTTTCAATTGTTATATTTTTACGTGCATATTCATATAGTTTTTTTCCATTGACTTTGATAGCACTATACATCGGTGGAATTTGTTGTTGTTTGCCAATCAAAGAGGCAAACATTTTTTCTAAAGTATTTTTATCAAACGGAGGAATCGGTTGATTTTGCATGATTTCTCCTGTTTTATCTAAAGTTGTTGTTTGACTGCCTAATTTTAAAGTGGCCAAATAAGTCTTTTTTTCTTTTTCTAAATAAGGAAGTATTTTTGTACCTTGATTTAAACCGATGATTAATAATCCTTCAGCAAAAGGATCCAACGTACCACAATGACCAACTTTTTGTACATGAAGCTTTTTTTTGATGAGATGACAAACATCTTGACTCGTATATCCGGCTAATTTATGAACTAATAATATCCCGTCCATTGTCCTCATCCTTTCCATTTTTATTATAATGCAAATTGCTAATTTTGCAAAGCAAGGGTTTGATAAAATTCCCTTTTTTGCAATCTTTTGTTATAATAAAACACAGAGGTGTTAACATGTCTTTACGAAAAGTATTAGGAGCCATCCGCCAAGCAGATCAGGATTTTGGCTTAATTGAAAATCAGGATAAAATTGCAGTGGGAATATCGGGTGGGAAAGACTCCATTGTTCTTTTATATGCTTTATCACTTTATCAAAAATTTTGCCCTCATCCCTTTCAAATTGTTGGTATTCACATTCAATTAGGATTCCCTGATATGGATTTTTCAACAACTAGGGATTTTTGTAATAAGCATCAAATTGAGTTTGTAGAATATCCAAGTGATGTTTATGAAATTTTAAAATTAAATTTACGTAAAAATGGAATGCTTGAATGTTCTATTTGTTCTCGTATGAAAAAGGCTTTAGTCATTAAAGCTGCAAAAGAACATCATTGCAATAAAGTCGCTTTTGCGCATCATGTTGATGATGCTATTGAAACGCTTTTTTTAAATATGATTTATGGGGGAAGAATTGCAACCTTTGATCCGATGATGCAACTAACAAAAAGTGATATTACCTTTATTCGGCCCTTCATTTATGCAAGAGAAAAAGATATTTTACGCGCACAAAAAAAGGAAAATTTGCCAGTTGTAGTTTCCACTTGTCCCAATGATAAACACACGCAAAGAGAAGATATCAAACAATTACTAAATACGATTTATAAGACTTATCCTAGTGCTTATGATAATTTTAAATTGATGTTATCCAATACTAAAAAAATGAAAATATTTCATAAAAATCCCCAATTTAACCATGCCTTAATTGCATATTATAAGGCTTTTGATGAGCCTTTTCCCATTTATTTATTTTCTATGACAGAAGAAGAAATGATTCCGATTATTCAAGATTGTTTAAGTAAACAAAAACCATATCATTGCATCAAAGAATAGACAAATTCCTATTTTCAAAATTCATGCTACATTTACCCAAAAAAAAGATAGAAAATAACATATGCTTTTAGTGTAGTTGATTTCTATGGAAGTAGGTGAATCTATGAACAATGGAAATTATACAAACTGCTGTGGTGCATGTTGCCCTGAAGTGAGCTGTACCTTATCACAAAATGTCGATGTGCTAGAACCATGTGACATTATTACGTATACAGCAACTTGTATCAATAACGACCCTCTAGTTACAAATGCCTTTTTTAGGGATTGCTTACCTGCACCATTAGTCTTTATTCCTGGAACACTTTATATTAATGGCGTCAATTATCCAACCTTAAGTCCAGAAAATGGATTGCCAATCTCGTTTGCGGCATTAGGTAATACCGTTACCATTACCTATATGGCAAGAGCATATGGAGATAGTTGTTGTTGTGTGAAGACAACGAATTGTCAATGCTGTCGTACTTTTAGAACGGTATGTAACAGAGCCCAATTATGCTTCGTTCAATGTTGCTGTCGCAAAACGGTAAATACGAATGTTTTAGGAGTTCAAGTTGAGTATTAATCCAAAGTTTACTACACAAAAAAAGAGATGACTTGTATCATCTCTTTTCTTTTAAGCGGTTTAATTTTGAATGGCTTGTTGTTTAGGTTTTCCTAATTTTTTTTCTAAAATCATCCAAACATACCAAGCACAACAAACTAAAATATTAAAGACAAGTGATAAAATAGAATAAATATAATTTAACGATGATATAAAGGTAAGATCCATAGAATAATCAGTTTGATTAAGATCTTCTATTATAAAGTTATATAAATTGTTAGAAGAAAGAATAATTAAAACGAATTGTCCAATACTAAAAAATATAAAAATCCCAGCAATGATATTCCCAACGTTTTTCACGCTTTTGGCTGGAGATTGAAATTCGAAAAGCAATTGGATAAAATAAAATGCCATTCCGAATCCTAAAATAGTATATAGAGGTAAAATTGAATATAAAATGGTTCCAAAAGTTTTATCTTCTAAATAGATGGTTGATATGACATTATAAACTCTATCATGAATTTCAGATTCTATAGAAATTTTATATGGTTCTTTCGAAAAAAATACAAATGATAAAAGAATAAAAAGGAATCCACAACATCCAATGATAAGATGAGTAGTATATGTTTTCCAATGAATTTTTTGGACATTGACATAGGCATAAAGTATAATGGCCATAATTAAAAGCAATATGCATAGAATGATATAAATAATACCAGCAGTAGATAATGAAGCTAAAAATCCCCAAAAACAAGTTTTTTGGAAAAAATAGAAAGCTAAAAAAGTAAAAACACTGAGTGTTGCAAAACTTAAAGTATGACGAGTGTATCGCGGAGAAGAGAAAGATTTGATAAAATAAATTAAAGTCAAAATAAATGTGGCAATTAAAGCTAATAAAATGATAATAGAAAAACCAAAGGAAATATAAGAAGGTATTTTCAAACCTAAATCTTTTAATTCAAAAATATCGGTTAAAAAGTAAATAATTCCTTCACTATCACTGAATGTGTCTCCCAATAAAGAGACTTTAAAAAATGGGATAAAGATAAATGCAAGAGATAAAAAAGCGATTAATAAACCCAAAGCAGCACTTATTGTAGAATATGAAATTTGAAATGGTTGTTTGTCTGAAACGACTTTTGTTTGTGAAGAATTTGTAGATGGATTTGGATTTAAATCCAAAGAATGATGACACTTTGGACAAATTTTTTCTCCCGCAAGAGCTTCTCCACAATAAGGGCAAAAAATAACTTTTTGTTCTTCCTCTAGTGGCTTGCCACAAGTTGGGCAAAAAGAAAATTCATCAGAAAATTTTTTCTGACAATGATGACAGATCTTCATTGATTTTCCCCTCCTATTAAAATGAATCTCTATTTTTTAGTTTATCACACTTTAAATAAAATACAAGAAGGTAAAGAACTAATTGTAAAAATAGAAAAAATTGTTTATGATTGAAATAGGAGGAACAACTTATGAAAAAGAAATCAACTTGGCGTTTATTTTTTGCTTTTTTAATGCTATCTATTCTTACTGCTTGTAACCAAACAAATGCCTCATCTGCTTCATTATCACAAATTTCAAATTCTAATGGAAGTAGTTCCACTCCTGTGATAGAACAACCTGACATTATCCAAGATTGGAAGGAAACAGATAAGCAACTCATGTTAGAAATTTTAAATGAAGTTATTCCCGTTGCACCTTTAACTTCCAACTATGTTTGTCTTGAAGATGAAGATGAATATGGACCTTATCTTTATATTTATGATGAGGCCTCTGCTGATATCAGTGAAGATTATATAGATATTCTTACAAATGAGGGCTATCTTTATGATTCTTATTCTGATGGCTATTATTTTTATTATAAAGAAGTTTCTGATTCATCTCTTTTAATTTTACAATTTGGATTTTATTTAGGAGATAGTGAATATCCACAATCCATGGATCTTTTTGCATGGTTAGAAGTTAATCCGTCTTCTTTAGAAACCATTAGTGATTGGGAGCAAGAATTAAAAGATATGATGCAAGAAGTTTTATCCATTCAACTTCCGGTGGCTCCTATCACTAATCAATACGATTATATGAATTATGAAGATGAAGTTGGTGATGATATTGTCTATATTTATGATTTATATGTTGATGATATTTGTGAAGCTTATGGAACAATTTTACAACAAAATGGCTATATTTTAGAAGAAGGAACAACGGAAGATGGCTATTTTATTTACTCGTTTACGAATCAAGACACGCAAATTTACGTACAAATTGATTATTTATATGGTTTTGAGATTTTTGCTTGGAAAAATCAAAGTTTTGTCGGCACTTTAACGAGTTGGCCAACACAAGAAATACAAGAAGCACTCAAGGGATTAAATTTAACGATTCCTGCTTATACGGATGCTGAATTATATCAATTTGAATTATATGATGCTTCCAGTTATTCTTTGATGATCAGTGTGTGTCAAGTCAATCAAGAAGCAGTATCTACCTACAAACAAATTTTACAAAATGCACAATGGACAATCATTCAAGAAAGTGAAGAGGGAAATGAAGCTTTAGATCCTTCTTTACAATATGTATTGGAATATTGGTATGATGAAACAAGCCAAACTTTATATATTTATTTTGATACTTACGGAAGTGTTCCTGTGCTTGCTTGGCCAGAACAACAATTAAATCAATTTTTACAATTAGATAATGTTGTCATTCCTATTTATGAATCTTCTTCTTACCTTATAGAAAATCAAGTACAATCATTTATCATTTATGCTGCGGCATCGACGATTGAAAGCGAAAATGCATATTTGCAAACATTAACACAAAATCAATGGACGATTGATTCTTCCCAATACGATACGATTGGTCATATCGCTATTGATGCAACGAATCAAGTTCAAATTACATTTTATTTTAGTAATGAATATCTAATCATTACTGTAGAAAAAATTGTAGAAGTTCAAGAAACATTGACCATTTTGCCAACTGATTTTTCAAGTCAGAGTTATGCAGCAAATGAAGGTGAAAAAACGATTCAAAATCTTTCTTTTTCTTGTCATAACATTATGAATCAGCAAAATAAAATTCAAATCAGACGAGATGACTCTTATTTTTATAATAATGATGCTTTAAATTTAGTAACCCTACAATTAGAAAATCTTTCAGGAAGTCCTACGGTTTATGGATGTTTAGAAGCGGGAGATTATGCAAATGGAACAATTATTTCTCCTGATGAAAATGGCATTTATCATTTAAATAATTATAAATATTTTTGCATTATCGGTGGTACTAGTGTGACAACGATGAGTGCAATGATTATTGAATTAGCATAAAGTTATGAATAAAGAAGATTTAACATTCGATTATTTACCTCAAAAAAAAGAAGTTCATTTATATCAACATCCAAAAATGTTTCGCATGAACACAGATACTGGTTTATTAGGAAATTATTTAAAAATCCCTTTTCAAGCTCGAGTATTAGACATTGGAACCAATAATGGTGCATTATTGCTATATGCTTCTACTTTTCCTTACAAAGAATTAGTGGGAATTGATATTCAACCTTTAGCGATTGAAATTGCTAAAATGAATATGGAATTAAATCATATTACCAATTTTCAATTGTGCGTTAAAGATATTCAAACCTTTGAAGATCCTGAAGGTTTTGATGTCATTATATGTAATCCACCCTATTTTCATCAACAAACACAAAATCAAAATAAAGATTTAGCATTAGCGCGTCATGATACTTATTTATCGTTACAAACACTCTTTTTTAAAGTTTTTCAATTACTAAAAAATACAGGAGCATTTTATTTTATTCATCGTTATGACCGCTATGATGAAATTGTAAACGAATTACAGCATCAACATTTAAAAATTATTGAAAAAAAGGAAATATATAGTAAACCCAATCAACCTAAAACAGTTTTATTTACAATTAAAAAAACATAAATTAAAAAAGTAGTCTATATGAACCAAATCGTTCATTTCAAAGACTACTTTTTAATTGAAAAAAATTTAGATTAATTTTGAGCCAATAAATTTTGATATTCTTGAATTAAATTCATGATTGCTGCACTTTGATTATCATAAGTTTGATTAATATCATAATTTTCTAATAAAATTAATTGATAGTTATCCATGATTACAAAATCATTTTCACCAATTCTAGTGTTTTGACAATCCTTTTCTTTAGTATTTGCAAACATGAGATAAACCTCATCTTGATTTAATAAACTGACATAATGGTCAAATGTTTTTCCTTCATCTTCCCAAAAGTTTGTTCCATAACAATATAAAGCTTTATTGTTTCCTTCAAGTATACTCCCTTTTAAATAATGACAACTGCCAAAACGATAAGCAATAGCAGGAATCTCACTTCCCATTCCATTTCCGTTAGAATGACGAATAAAAGGTTCATGAATTTGAACAATCGCAATGTAATCAAAATAATTGACTAATTCTTCTTTGGATGAAAAAGAAGGAATATTGAGTGACTCATTTCCGATTTGTTGATTTACAATGTTTTGATAACGAGAAATAATGAATTGAATATTGTCATTTTGTTCTGTTAAAGATAAATTCGGATTATATCCATTTAAAAGAATTTTTTGATCATTATTTGTAATAATAAAATCATTTTTGCCGATACGCCGATTTGTAGAATTTTTTGCTTTTTGATTGGCAATGAATAAATAATATTCATTTTCTTGAATTCTTTCATCGTTTGAATTTAATAAAGAATAAAAGAAAATATATTTTCTTCCACCATAGAAACATAGTAAACTTTCATCACTTTGCTTTTCCCCTTTGATAAATTCAATTTGATCTATGGAATAAAAAGTATAGGGAATGTCTGTTCCTGTTCCATCATATTGTTTTGTTTTTACTAAATCATTGACCTTTGCAATAAACACATATTCGTGTTTATCAATAAAGGCTTTATCATGATCATATACTTGAATATCCCTAGAGGTTGTTGAAAGTAAGTGTGGTCCAGTCACCCAAAGAATGCCAATAGGAATTAAAATAACTAAAATTAATGAAATCAAAAAGACAACTAATTTTTTATGAGATTTTCTTTTTTTTGTATCTTCCATTGTTTGTCCTCCCCTCTTTTATCAGAAAATCTAAATGCTTATTATTCTTAATAAATTAGTCAATTTTAAAAATACATAACTGCAATAAAATTTAAAAAGCTCTTTTTATTTTATAATAACATAATATTATGAAATTACAACTTTTATTTATAACTTTAAAAAGTTCTATCAAATACTTTAATACGAAATAGTACAAAAAAGAGAGTAATAATTACTCTCTTTATGGATGAATTTTTCATCTTTTTGTTAAAGTGCAGTTTTATTGAATAAGTAGCAAATTTTTAATTTCGAAAAAAACGATATCAATCAACATTAACTTCCAACACTAGGAAGTTTACTATAACCACATTCTGAACAGGTCTTAAATATACCAGGACCAATAAATGTATGAGCTTCATTTTCGATAGTGGCATTGCATTCTTTACAAACTTTTGTATGTGAACTTGAAGTTAGGTTTGTATATTCCCAATCGTGATAATGATAACTATATTCGCCACAAGGGCACATATATGTAATGACTTCAGGTTCCACATAATAATAATTTTGACTATGCTTATGACTACTTGTGTATTTCAGAGCAAAAAAACTATCAATTGTATAATCTTTAATTACGACATTAGTTAAATCAAGATATTTTTCACCAAAATGTACGCGATAACCTTCTCCTTTATTAACATAACCATAAGCTGTAACGGCATGCCCCGTTATATAATCATTGCTTACATTTTCATCAATGCCTTTAATTCCTAAAACTAAAGCGCAACCAAGATATAAATAAGCAGTAAGAAGATCATTTTTCCCTAAAGCAATTTCATCAAATATTGCTGCCGCTGCTGAATAATTATAAGATGGAGCGTATAATTTTGCATATTCCTCATGAACTTTTTCTAATTGTGGCATGGTTAAACCATTTCCATAATTTAAACTTTTTCCAAGATCAAATAATTTATTATGAAAACTAAAACTACTTCCAGCGGATTCGGTCCATTGAGAAGGATCTTCTGAATATACTTGTTCTTTTTCAATATATTCGTCAGGAATTAATCCACCTTGACCTCCAAAATTATTAAAATAACCTAAAATAATTTGTAAAGAAATATAGGCACAAGTACCATAAACGTTATAAGAATAATTTTCGTGTAAATTAGCAAAATAATAAGAATATGGTAAATCATAAGAATCAGGTCTAGAGTTTATACTATTAGTATCATTTGCCGAATTCGTTGATTCTACATTTTGAGCTTCTTCTTTACTATCTTGAATATTTTCATAGATAGTTTCTAGATTATTTTGGTCCGAAGCAGATATTGTATTACCGCTAGCAATGTCTTTTAGTGTTCCATCATCTAGATAGCAATAGTTTCCAGGACCTACATAGATTTTCATTTCTTTTTCATATTTTAAATAGGGTGACGAAGAAGTTTCAGAATATTCTTGATAATCTTGTGCTTCTAAGTCGTAAATTAAGTATCCAGAATTTTCAAAAGTGACTAAATAATACATTAAATCAAAATGAATATCGTAAAGATTTTCTATTTTTTTAATTTCTTTATTCCCCATAAGATTATTTACGATTTCATTGATCTTTGTATAATGAATGTTTGTTGATTGAATTTTCTTTGTTGAAAAACTTTTTTGTCTTACATAATTCAATGTGTGCTTGTTTTTTTCTGGCACTACAGAATTTTTATCATTGTTCTCTAATTGAATAGAAAACAACGTCAAAATGGCACATAAAACAGTCGTTAGCTTCATTTTAATACTCCTTTAATGAAATTATATTAATGTTTTTACTACAATTTGTTCTTGTTCAAAATCATATTTAGCGATATAAGTTGAATCTTCATATCTTAATTCGTGTTCTAAATAATATTGATGTGAATAAGTATCATATTTGAGTTGTGAAAAGATTCCCGTGTCTTTTCCATTTAAAAATTCAGTTGTTAAAGTGCTTCCAAGTTTTGATTCAAAAGATGTGATGAGTTCTTGAGATGTATAAGGCAAATTGCTTTCAAGACGATAACGTGAAAAATATTCATCTTTAGTAAGTAAATAAATATAATCAATATTGTTATTATTGCATAGCACCATACTTGCAAATGTGACAGAAATATCATGGTCAACAGGAGTATATAAAACTTCCATATTATTTGTAAAAATAACACTTTCTAGAGTTTGTATATTATTTTTATTAATTATTTCTGAATAAACTAAGTTGTTCATAGTAACTTCACTTATAAAAGATGCACATACGGGAATGGCCTCTAATTGAATGTCAAATAACAATGTTTCTTTATTGCTTAATCCCATATGTTTTTCTGAATCATCATTGATACTTACAGTAATTGAATCTTTTTGATTTGTCAAACCATATACAATTCCACCACCTACAAAAATACCCATTATTAAAGATACCATAAAATAAGCAGATTTTGCAAAAATTAGTTTAAAACTTTTATTAGATGTAGATGCAACGGGTCTAGTGCTGCTATCATCTGTAGTAAAATTTAATTTAGATTTAATAATTTCACTATTAACAATGGGTTGATTTCCATTACAAATTCGAGATTCTAAGTTGTGTTTAAATTCTAATTTAAAATTCATTGTTTTTCTTCCTCCCTTGGTTTGTTAAAGTTACTTTTTTTGCCTTTATTTTTGTTTTTGCTTTTGTTTATTTACTTCGTCTTCTTCGCGCTTTTGTTCTTTATAAAGTGTTCTTACTTTTCGAAGAACTCGATAATATTTTGCTACAACTCTATCGAAACTAGTATTTAATAACGTTGCAATTTCTTTGAAACTAATTCCATATACTAGATGATAAATGACGATTAAATTGTCTTCAGCAGAAAATAATTTTGGTAGATCAAAATTAAATTGTGTTTCGTAATTGTCTGAGACATATTTTTCGATATCACATTCTTCTAATGGAACAAATCTTGTTAATTTCTTAGCCACGGTCAAGGCTGTATTTTTAGCAATTTTGATAATCCACGAATGAAAATTCTTAGCGCATCTCAGTGATGGTGATTCGACAAATACCTTAATAAATACATCCTGTAAAACATCTTTGGCAATTTCATGATTTTTCACAATGGAATAAATCAAGAAATACAACAACTTTTCGTATGCATCATAAACTTGATTGAATGCAGACTCATAACCTCTTTTTAACAACTCAACTGTTTCTAAACTGACTTTCATTTTAAATTTCCTCCCTCCTTAACATTAAATGCTTTCATTAATATAGACTATTTCACATGCCATTTTTTGACAAATTTTTTAAAAAAAATTTTTTAAAAAAAGCAAAAAAGCACTTTAACATTTACCACTATAAAACGAACGTGATAAAATATAAAGTGCACCTTTGATAGTTTTTTTATAACTATTTACTACTTTTAATCATTAATTCACACATTTTGTTAGAAAAGGCAACAGGATCTTTTAGTGGGAAACCTTCCATTAATAAGGCTTGATTATATAATAATTCTGCATAGTCTTTTAAAGCATTTGCATCTTTAGCATAAATTCGTTCCATCGCTTTAAATAGTTCATGATTTGGATTTAATTCTAATACCTTTTGTGCTTTTGCTTTGTTTTCGGTTGGTAAAGAAGCTAAAACTTTTTCCATTTCTAAGGAAACGCCATCTTTACTGACTAAACAAACTGGAGAATCACTGAGTCGAGATGAAATAACAACATCACTGACATCATCTTTTAGTATTTCTTTTAATTTTTCAATGAGTGGTTTCTTTAAATCTTTTAGTTTTTCTACTTCTTCTTTTTGTTTTTCATCTAAAATATTTAAATCACCTTGGTTGATGGACTTAAAAGATTTCTTATCATAATTTTGTAACATTGTAATGACAAACTCATCAATTTGATCATCTAGGATCAAAACATCATATTCATGTTTTTTAATTAAATCCATTTGTGGCATCGCAAGAACGGCATTTTTATCTTTTGCTGATGCAAAATAAATATATTCTTGATCTTTTTTCATGTTTTCAACATAGGTTTTTAAAGGAATCGGTTTTTCTTGTTGAATAGTTTTATAAACTAATAGATCTTGTAATTTTTCTTTGTCTGCGCCATAGGAATTATAAATGCCATATTTAAAGTTAATTCCATATTGATTAAAGAAATCTAAATATTTATCATAATCTTCTTTTTGTAATTTGGCGAGTTCATTTAAGACTTTCTTTTCAATATTGGTTGCAATTTTTGTTAATTGTCTATTTTGTTGTAAAATTTCACGGCTGATATTTAAAGACAAGTCACTAGAATCCACGAGTCCTTTGACAAATCGTAAATAGTCAGGAATTAACTCTTTACATTTATCCATAATAAAGACACCTTTGGTATATAATTTTAATCCTTTTTCATAGTTTTCTGTATATAAATCATAGGGTGCTTTTTTTGGAATGAATAATAAAGCGTTGTAAGTTAACATTCCTTCAGCATTGACAAACAAGGATAACATGGGATCATTATAATCTGCAAATTTTTGCTTATAAAATTCATTTAAGTCCTTTTCAGATACTTCATTTTTTGACTTTTTCCAAATAGGGACCATTGAATTTAAGGTTATCGTTTCGTGAATGGTTTTATATTTATTTTCAATTTCTTTGCCATCTTTATCCACTTCAGGAACACTTTTTTCTACTTCCATCGTAATTGGGTAACGAACATAATCACTATATTTTTTAACTAAAGATTGAATATGATAATCATCTAAAAATTGATCATAATCTTCTTCCTCTGTACTTTTACGTAAGTAAATATCAATTTTAGTGCCAACTTGTGGTTTATCAATTTCTTCAATTTCATATTTTTCAGTACCTTTAGAAGTAAAGCGATATCCTTTTTCAGAAAGGGGTGATTTTGTTTCTACTACCACTTTATCGCTTACCATGAAGGCACTATAAAAACCAACTCCAAATTGACCAATGATGTCAATATCTTTTGCTTGTTCTTCTTTTAGGTTATTTAAAAATTCTAATGACCCACTTTTCGCAATGGTTCCTAAATTGTTAATGACTTCCTCATAGGTCATTCCAATTCCATTATCTTCAATCGTTAAAATACGATCATCTTTATTAATAGATAAATGGATATGATAACTATCTTGTGCAGGAATATCCTTATTAGTCAAAGATAAATAATGATATTTATCAATGGCATCCGATGCATTAGAAATTAATTCTCTTAAAAAAATTTCTTTATTTGTATAAATAGAATTAATCATTAAATCTAATAATCGTTTTGATTCTGTTTTAAATTTTCTAACTTCACTCATAATATCCTCTCCCTTTTACTTCTCTTTTATTATAGCTCTTTTTTTAGCACTGTCAATATATGAGTGCTAATTTTAAAAAATAATTGCCCTTCACATTAATTTTTAAAAAACAAACGACATTTATTCTTTTTCAATTTCCATGATAGACATTTGTTCTTTTGTAATTCCATTTCTTTTTCCGTAGTTTTCCCAATATTTTGTTGAAGCTTTTATAAAAAGTTTTTTCGGCAATGGCATAGTAATCTTTAAATTTTCATTTTTCTCTTTTGATATAGCTTTTGCTAATTTTTTTATTTTTTTTACAACAAATATTTTAAATGGAGTATTTAAAATGGCTTCTCCGCTTCCAATTTTTAATAGTGAACCAAAAACATACCCTTGAGTTTTACAAAAAAAACGTACCATTTTTACTGCAACATCATTTTGTTCTGGCTCGATAAAACCACAATTAATTAAAATAGAAATTTTTGGTTTTTTCTTTGGCGGATTGTTTTCTAATACTTTTAAAAAGTTTAGCAAAGTTACAGGGATTCCATCTACATAGAGAGGAAAAATTAGTAAAATATCTGTAAAATCATCCATAATCATACAAATATTTTTATTGTTTTTATTGTTTAATTCAAAATATTCTGTAGGAATATTACAATTTTTTGCAAAAATATATGCAAATTTCTTAGAATTTGATTTTGGTGCCCGTGGACTTCCATTGATTATCATTATTTTACCCATAATTGAACCTCGTTGTTTACAATTTGCTCTAGTTGTTCTTCTTTTGAAAAAACAACACGAAAATCTTTAAAACACATATTCTTTGCATTTCTTTGAATGAGTTGAATAAAAATTTCTTTTTCTTCATTGGATAAATCGCCATATCCAATAATTATTGCTTTTTTTTGTATAACATTACGTTGAATATGATGAGTTTCTTTATCAATCAATTGAATAAATGCTTGTTGAATTGGCAATGCACGCTCTAACATTGTTTTCATTATTGTATCATAACTTCCATATTTTATTTTGCTAATATATAAAACATTTTCGCTTGTTGCAATTTTAGGGTATATTTTTATTGCATCATCTCGAATAATACATTTTCCAGGTGTTTTAGTCCAGCAAGAAAAACAACCAAGACAATTTGAAATTTTTAGTTTTGATAAATCAATAAATTCAATGGATTGATTATTGAAAGATAAATCCATTGCTTTGTCGCTTAAGATTAAATTCATGCTTTGATCCTTTCTTTTGTTCACAAAATTATTTTATCACTATCTTGGATTACTTAAAACAAAAATGTATTTTTACAATTTATTTTTTTAAGCATTGATCTAGTTTTTAAAAGAAAAAATCTTTTTCTCTGTAAAGGATTTTGCTACAATAAAAAGAGGTGATAGTATGGGAAGTATGATTCAATTACATGATTTTAATTTATATTATAAAAAAGAAGGGAATGGAGACCCTATTATTTTACTTCATGGCAATCAAGAAAGTTTAAAAATCTTTGATAAAACCATTAAACGTCTTTCTAAACGTTTTACGGTGTATGCTTTGGATAGTCGTGGCCATGGAAAAAGTGATGGCTTTACTCAAGATTTCTCTTATGATCAAATGGTAGAGGATCTCAAAGAATTTATGGATTTAAAAAAAATTAAACAAGCTGCAATTTATGGTTTTAGTGATGGAGGAATTGTAGCTATTTTGTTTGCTTTACGATATCCAAGTTATGTGAAAGCTCTTTTGTTTAGCGGGGTCAATATTTTCCCTAAAGGTTTAAAATGGCGTTATCGTTTATCTTATCAAATCAAAAGAAACCAAGCTCAAGACTTTAAACAAAAAAAACTATATGATTTAATGCTTACGCAACCACATCTTACTTTTGATGATTTAAAAAAGATTCATGTGCCTACTTTAATGACTGTTGCTAAGCATGATGTGATAAAAAAGAGTCATACAAAAGCGATTCATCAATCCATTGCGCAATCCCAATTGATTTTAGTTAAAAATGCCAACCATGAAAATTATATTTGCAATTCAGAAATGATTGGGCGATTAATCCTTCAATTTCTCTCTAACTTGTCCAATAAAAATAATCATTAAGGATAATGAATTGTCCAAGAGTGACACTTATACTATACATTAGAGGTGAATGATTTGAAAATTATTATCGCCGAAAGAATTAAGTGTCTTCGAGAGCAAAATCAACTGACTCAGGCACAATTAGCTCGAAAATTGCAGGTTTCAAGGAATTGTGTCAATGCTTGGGAAATGGGAATCTCTCTTCCAAGTACAAAAATGATGATTGAACTTTCCAATTGTTTGCATACGAGTTTAGATTACTTAATGGGAAAAGATAAAACACAAATAATTGATATTAGTGCTTGCAGTGAGAGTCAAAAAGAAATTTTATATCAATTGGTTGAAATGTTTCAAAATACAAAATAATTTAGATATATTGATTTAAAGTAAAATATAATATTTTAGATAAAGTTGGCAAGATTAGCCAACTTTTTACTTTTCTTTAATCGGAATAGATTGAATTTTTAAAAAAAATATGTTATCTTTTTAAAGATAATTCAGGGGGAAAGATAAAAGTGGAGATAAGCAAAAAAGAAATTTTGGCAAAATTATATTGTATTAAAGCAGGATTAAGTGCGATTTCTTTAGAAAAAGATAAATTAAGCCAAGAAGAAAGCAATTGTGCACATATTCATCAAGAAATAGATGACAATCAAAAAAAGAAAAAAATAGCAATGGATTCACTAAACAAAGTTGAACAAGATATTCAAATCAAAGAAAAAACAATAACGGGAATAGAATCCAATCTAGGTGTCCCCGAAAAAGTAAATATTGGTCATGCAATTGGTATAGGAGCAGGAATTGGCATTGTTGGTGGAGGAATTGGCTGGGTTATATTTGTCTTTATTTATGATTTAATCCACTCCATGAAAAATAATCAAAATCAATTTAGTGGAAATTTGATGGGGAAAATATGGATTGGCATGCTTGTTGGTTGGTTTATAAGCACAACCGTTTATTATTTTGTAGAAAAACATAAAAATCTAAAAAATTATAAAAAATCATTAGCCGATAAAAAAGCAAGTGTAAATAAGGAAAATAGTGCAATTGATTCTTTAAAAAAGAATCAAAACAATATTCAACAAAATTTATCCAGTTTTGCTCAAATGAATGAACGTTTAAATGCTAAACATGCGAATGCACTGGTTAATTATTTAAAAGTAAAAAATATTACGATTGAATCAAGTAAAACATTATATGATGCTTTAATAACGGAATTTTCTTCTGTTTTAGATCCTCGTGACTGGTCTAATATTGATTTGATCATTTTCTATTATGAAACAGGGAGAGCAGATACTTTAAAAGAGGCCTTGCAACAAGTAGATTGACAAAAACAAAATGAAGCTTTAATCAAAGCAATAAAAGATGCTTCGAATCAAATATCTAGCACAATTCAAAGAAGTTTAGATCAATTACAATCGACAATGATTCATTGTTATCAAGATTTGTCCTTGCAATTAAAAAATCAGCATGCTCAAGTGATGCAACGTTTATCTGGAATTCAATTGGATTTTCATTCGTTAAATGAAAGTGTAAAAAAAGCTAATGCATCTATTCAAAATTTAAGTAAAACTATTGAAAAATCAACATTGGAAAGCATTGAAACGATTTCTTCAAATGAATATTTACAACGTGCATTGCTTGAAAAAATTAATGTGAATAGCGTGGCTTTGGTTGATGATGTAAACTATCTCTTATTTTATAAAAAACCGAATATATTATAACTTATCAAAAAACTTTTAAATCAAAGGTTGGATCATTATCTGAGCCTTTGATTTTTTTGATAGATAATTTTTGAAAAATGAAATTTAAAAATATTATTGAAGAATTTTGATTTTATATAATATGAAACTTTTTTACTTTTATCTCTTCAAAAAAATGCTAAATAATTGAATTATTTTTGTAAATTTTGAGAAAAAATAACAAAATATAAAAAAATATTTTTAAAATAATTGATTTTTTTTGTAAAAAAGACTATATTAATTATGTGAGGTGATAAGATTGTTGATAAATTTTAAATTTAAAAATTATAAATCTTATGCTGAAATTTGTGATTTTACAATGTTAGCAAATAAAGACAAATCTCATGAAGAAAATTTAATTCAAATTGGAAAAGATAAGGTTTCAACAACGCATATCATTTATGGATCGAATGCTTCTGGTAAAACATCTTTTATCAATGCAATAGAATTTATAAAACTTTTTTCAATCATGTCTAATCGTTTAATGGAAAATAGCAAAATAGAAATTTCTCCTTTTAAATTTAGAGAAAACTTTTCAAAAATTCCTTCTGAATTTTCTATTTGTTTTGTAAAAAATGATTTGAAATATAATTATAGTTTTAGTTGCAATTTCGAAAAAGTATTTGATGAAAAATTAGATATTTATTATTCTTCAAAGCCAACTAATATTTTTACAAGAAAAAACACGAGTGAATATAAATTTAATAGAGATGTAAAATTTTTAAATGAAATTAAGTCAAAAAACACTAAAAATAAATTGTTTCTTTTAACAGCAGCAACATGGAATTATGAAAAAGTAAAGCCAGTAGTAGATTATATTTTAAATGACATCATCGTTTTATATGATATTACTCAACCAACTCAATATAATATACAATATGTTATTGAAAATAACGATTTTGATGAATATAAGCAATTTTGTTTAAATTTTTTAAATAATGCAGATATAAGTATTAGTGATTTTAAAATTAACATCAAAAAAGTAAAAGATTTAGGTAAACAAGCTGCATTTGTAAACAATCTTATTCATTTTTTTACCAACAATAATGAGGAACAAATAAAAAAATTTGAAAATTCTAATACTTTTAATATTCAAACCATTCATCAATGCAATTCTAATTGTTATTCTTTAGAATTGGCTGAAGAATCTAACGGAACACAACAACTTTTTTATTTAGCTCCAGCACTTTTTTATGCATTTAAAGAAGGGAAAACATTATTTATTGATGAAATAGATAAAAGTTTACATCCTTTGCTTGTTGAATATATTATAAAAAAGTTTCATGATAAAAATATGAATCAAAAGCATGCTCAATTGATTTGCAATACGCACGATACGAATCTTCTCAATCTTCAATTGTTTAGAAGAGATGAAATTTGGTTTGTAGAAAAAAATAATTTCACAGCCTCTACAGAAATGTATGCTTTATCTGATTTTTCACCAAGAAAGGATGAAAATGTAGAAAAAGCATATTTACTTGGTAGATATGGTGGAATTCCTTTTATTAAGGGGGAATAAAGATAAAAAGTATAAAGGAAAAATACAAAAAACGACGTAAACCGATTATTGTTCTTGTGTGTGAAGGAAAAAATCAATCAGAATTAAAATATTTTAATCATTTTATTAAAAGAGATAATCCATATAATCTTAAAATTATTAGTTGTATAGCTACCGATCCGCTAAATATGGCAAAGAAAGCAAAAGAAATTATCATAAATTATCAATTGGATTTTTCATTAGGAGATAGAATTTTTTGCCTTGTTGATGTGGATTTATCTCAAAATCAAATGAATAAAATTGAGCTAGCGCAAAAAAAATATTTTAACAAAAGATATAAAATTGAATTTATATTATCTAATCCTTGTTTTGAAATTTGGTTATTATATCATTTTACAGACTATCCCAACGTTGAAAATTCTTCTCAACATGTTAAAAGACAACTAAAAAAATATGTAAAAAACTATAAAGAAAATATGGATATCATTCAAGAGTATAACTTCAATGAACAAGATTTGTTACGAGTGCTTACTAAAGTAGATGAAAAAAATCAAACCTATAGTAAAGATGTATCCATTATTCATCGAAATCCTTATACAGAAATTGGAAAGTTAGTAAGATTATTATTAACATTAAAAAATAATCAAAATGATGAGAAAAAATGTCTCATTCATCAATCTTAGGGAATATTATTCCCTTTTTATTTTTGTCTTCTTGTCAGTCGAAATTGAATAGAATTAAATTTTGGATATAGAGCAGAATGATTTTTTAATATTTCTTCATCTGTTGCTTCTTTTGATTCTTGCTTTAATAACTTCGAATTTGAATAATCTTTAAACACAATAGTATTGACTTTTGGAATCGTTGTAATTTCATAAGATTTTGTTAAGTATAAAGATAATTTAGCACATGCTGGGCCCATAAGTTCATACAAGATAGAAGAAGATAAAATAATGGTCGTCAGCATATTTCCTAGATTTACTGGTAAAAGACGAGATCCCAAACTAGCAAGTCCAATAGAAACACCAGCTTGAGGAATTAATGCTAATCCTAAATATTTTTTATTATTTGAAGTTGAATGGGTAATCATACTTCCTAAAGTAGCACCAGCATACTTTCCCACAATTCGAACGATAAAGTAAACCACACCAACGATACCAAGAGTCGCCAAAGAAGAGAGATTTAAATTCATTCCAGATAAGACAAAAAAGCAAAGCAAAATGGGAGGAGAAAAGCGACTTAAACTTTCAAATAAATGATGATCATGACTGAGGTTAATATAAATCGTTCCCATCATCATACAACCAAGTAAAGGGGAAATATCAAAAATGGAACAAACGCCGCTGAGTAAAAGAATCATTGAAATAGCAATAATCAACTGGCTGTCTGGGCTTCGTTTCTTTTTAAATAGTAAAAAGATAATCAATCCAAAAAGTATGCCAATAGCAATAATGGCCACATTTTGTAAAATAGGCTTTAAAAGCAACATAAAACTAAATTTTGCTTTAGATTCAAAAGCGTTGGCAACCGCAACAGCAACGGAAAATAAAACTAAAGAAACGACATCATCTAAAGCCACAATTTGCAAAACGGAATCAACAAAATCTCCTTTAGCCTTTGTTTGACGGATGGTCATGAGTGTTGAAGCGGGTGCGGTTGCTGAAGCAATTGCTGCCAAAATTAAACAAAACGATAAAGATAAATGAAAAATAAAATACATGGTTATAAAAATAAAGATAGAAGCCATCACCGATTCAAAGATGGTAATGATTGCAATTTTTTTGCCACTTTTTTTTAAATTAGAAAGCATAAAGTATTCGCCAACATTAAAAGCAATAAAAGCTAAAGCAATATCTGTGACAAAATCCATATTAGATATGACCTCTTTTGGAACTAAATGAAGACAATAAGGGCCAATTAAAATACCAGAAAGAATATATCCAGTAACATTGGGTAACTTTAATTTTTTGGTAATTCGGCTTAAAAGAAAACCAGCAATTAAAATAATCGCTAAACTAATTAAAATTTTAGCTGAATGAGTCATATTTTCAAATAGAGCATCAATCATTTGCTCTTCCTCCTTTCTTTTTTATAGTATTGTATTCACTTCTTCTTGATTATAACGCTTCTTTTTGATAAAATCTAATTATAGTTTTTTATAGTTTGATAAGAAAAAATTATGGGAGATGATAAACAATGATGGATGAAAAATTAAAAACGTTAGTGACTTTAGCACAAATTAAAAATTATACTAAAACAGCAAAAATTTTAAGTATTACCCAACCTGCCGTGACACAGCATATTCAAAGTTTAGAAAATGAGTATGGAATTAAAATTTTTGAAAAAAATAAAAAAGAATTAATTCCCACTTTACAAGGGGCTATTTTAATTGAAAATGCACATAAAATTATGCAATTACATGAAAATTTATTATCAGAATTAAAAGAATCAAAAACTCATTTAAAAAATATTTCCATTGGAATAACGATGACAGCAACTGATTATCTTATTGAAGATATTTTAGAAATTTGTAATCAAATCTATCCCAATTGTTCAATTAACTTTCATACAGATATCCTAACAAATATTTATAATCGATTAAAAATGTATGAATTTGATTTTGCAATTGTAGATGGGACATCAAGCAGTAAAAAAATAGATTCTTATCTTTTATATGATGATCATTTTTGTTTGATTACGTCAATGGAACACCCCTTTGCTTCCTTAAAAAGTGTTACTTTAGAAATGATTCGGCAAGAAAAATTAATTCTTAGACATAAAAAATCAAATACTCGTGAATTAATTGAAAATTATTTGACTACGCATTATGATACCATTCGTAATTATAATGTCATTTTAGAGTTAGAAAATGTTTCTTTGATTAAAGATTTAGTTTCTAAAAACTATGGTGTGAGTATTATGCCTTATAGTGTTTGTAAAATGGATATCGAAAATCATAAATTAAAAGCATTAAAAATTACAAATATGCATCTTGGGAGAGGAATTTATCTTATCTATTTGAAAAAGAATACAAATGACCCATTAATTGAAGCCATTAAAGCATTAAAAAAATAAATAAATGAAATAAGATTTGCTTTTTATATCAATAGAATTATAATTAGAGTAGAAGTTCTTATTTAAAAAAATTTACAAATGTAAATATTTTAATTTCTTTTCTCTTTTTTGGGAGGTTATATAAACAAAAAAAATGATGTGTTTTTGCGTGTTTAAAAGCGATGTTATATCCAATTCAGTTGATGTACGATATGGAGCGGCCGGTTCAGGAGAAGATAATTGGATAAATTATAATTTAAAAGTATCCATTAGAGTTTATTAGAAAGGGGTAAATATAATGGCATATTTTGATTTAAAAGAAAACAAATCGATTTTTTACAATCTCATTCTTTATATTGTAACATTTCTTATTTTAGTAGTTTTTTTATGTTTCCCTATTTTTGAAATCAATAATAATGATAGCATTCAAAGTTTATTGCAAATGATGATTTCTAATTTATCGCATTTATCTGTTTCTTCTTTGATTGGTTGGTTGATTTATGCTTTTATTCCGTTAACTTTATTGATTGTAAGTTTCCTTTATTTTATTGCTTCTATTGCTTTTCTATTTCAAAAAAATGCAAAGATTAATCTTTCACAATACTTCTTTTTTCAAATCATTTATCTTGTTTTATTAATCGATATAGTTTTGATTGCTTTCCTTTATTTTTTATCAGCAATGCATCGGTTGCCCTATATTATATTTTTGCTATTATTACTTTTAGGATTGATTTGTCATTTTTCCCATCTAAATAAAGAAATTCATCTTTATTGTAAAGAAAAAGAACAACGTCAAAAAAAGATTGCAAACAATAAAATTTTTATCATTCATACAATCTTATCTTTATTATTTAGTTTGTCGTTACTTATTTTTTTAGCAATAACCAATATGGAAACTGGGGATGGAAAATATTGTTGGTTATCTATAGTTCTTACTTCTATTTCACCATATGCTCTTTTTGATAATGCTACATATGCTTTTAGTTCTCCATTTGCATCTTTGTTTTTATTTGCAACTATTTTTATTGTGATTCTTGATATCCTTCGCTTGATTGCTTGGTGTTTTACAAGAAAACAACAATCTTTATCCACTCTTTTCTTTTTCCAAATCAATTTTATAATTTGTGCAGGGCTATATTTAATTTTAGATTTAAATATTCCATCGCAAGATCGAATCATCACTAATTTATCACTTTATATGGTTTTACCTGCTTTAATCTTTGGTGCTTATTATTTTATCTATACCATTTTTTTAGCAAAAAAACAAAATAGAATCATTGCATCAAAAGATAATATTTAAAATTAGGGAGAGATGATGTATGAATCTATCAATAAGAAAAAATAAACTTTTGTTCATCAATACATTTTTACTTTTTTAACTTTTATCGTTTTTTTAGTGTTTTTTTAACACCAAGGATCGATTGTTCCGTTTTAAGTTCGGCTCAATTACTTTTTCTTTCTATTTATAGAGCAGGTGGAGAATCCATTAGAGAATGGATTTATATTGGAATTATTCCTACAATATTACTCATTATTAGTATTATTTATATCATTCATTGCATTGTTTTAATGGCTAAAAAAGATAAAGAAATAAAATATTCAAAATTATTATTTTATCAAATTGCATATTTGTTCATGACTGTAATATTTTTAATATTGGACACAACCATCTATAAAGAAGATATGGTATCGTCTTTATCCTTTTATCTACTGATTCCTATTCTTGTTTTTTCAATCTATCACTTGGTTTCAATCATTTTATTGCATAAAAAAGTTTCAACTCAAAATAAAAAAATAATGATAATGAAGAGGAGGTAAAATAAATGAATATTACTCTAAAAAATAACAAACTATTATTCATTAATTCCATTTTATTTTGTCTTTCTTTTGTTTTCTTTTTAATCTTTTTGCTATACCCCAATGTGCTGGTTGCTGAAGATTCAACAAAAATGGGCTTATTGATTTTTTCAGGATATCATTTTCTTGCCATTTTTTCTTCTTTTGAAAGTGTTTTTTCGATTTTTATTTGGCTAGGTATTTCTATTTTGCCGTTAGCTTTGTTTTTAATTAGTTTTGTGTATTTGATTAAAAATTTACTACTCCTTTTGAAAAAAAACGAGACAATTCAATTTTCAAAACTATTATTTTATCAAATCAGTTATGTTGTTTCTGTATTCAGCTTTTTACTTGTAGATTTACTTGTTTTTAAAAGAACGGATGATGGGAATGTTTATCGAGTTTTCAATGGTCAATTATCTTTATATTTCTTAGTTCCTATTCTTATTTTTGCAATTTATCAAATAGTGAGCACGATTATTTTTTATCAAAAAAATAAAAAAATGGCAAAAAGTGAACTTTAAAATAAAAAGGATTTGCTATTTGAAAAAAAGATGATTATAATATCAATGTAGCTTTGACTGAAGACAATGTCTTTTGGATTTTTGTTTCTAGAGAGAAAATCAAAGGTGCAAGATTTTTAACAATGCCAAAAGGATACTCCTTCACAGCTCTACTAATCCTAGCGTACATTCTGCGTTAAAGAATAAAGAGGGCATACATTTTTTGTATGAACTAAGGTGGTACCGCGTAACTTACGTCCTTAGCAAAAGCTAAAGGACGTTTTTTATTTTAAAGGAGTGAAAAATAAATGGTAAATATTAAAGAAGATGAACGTTTAAGTGTATTAAATCATAGTTGTGCCCACTTACTTGCACAAGCAGTAAAGCATTTATATCCGCAAGCCAAATTTTGGGTAGGTCCTGTGATTGAAGATGGCTTTTATTATGATATGGACTTACAAGATCAAGTTATTAAAGAAGAAGATTTGCCTGCAATTGAAAAAGAAATGAAAAAAATTGCTAAAGATGGCAAACGAATTGTCAAAGAAGAATTGACAAGACAACAAGCGTTAGACTTATTTGCTGATGATCCTTATAAGATTGACCTCATTGAACATTTCAATGAAAATGAAACCATCACAGCGTATCGTCAAGGCGATTTTGTTGACTTATGCCGGGGCCCTCATGTTGAAAGTGTAAAATTATTAAAACATTTTAAATTATTAAAAGTCAGTGGTGCCTATTATAAAGGAGATAGCAACAATAAAATGTTGCAACGGATTTATGGAATCTGTTTTGAAAATGAACAAGATTTACAAGATTATTTAAACTTTTTAGAAGAAGCAAAGAAAAGAGATCATCGAAAATTAGGAAAAGAATTAGAGTTATTTATGCTCAGTGAATATGGACCTGGCTTTCCTTTTTGGTTACCAGATGGCATGATTTTACGTCGTCAATTAGAAAACTTTTGGATTGAAGAACATTTAAAAGAAGGCTATCAACTCATTCAAACGCCAATCATGCTCAACAAGAAACTTTGGGAAATTTCAGGGCATTGGGCAAATTATCGTGAAAATATGTACACTTCTGAAATTGATAAATACGAATTTGCAATTAAACCAATGAATTGTCCTGGAAGTTTACTTGTTTATAAAAATTCGATTCACTCTTATAAAGATTTTCCTTTAAAACTTGGAGAACTTGGTTTAGTTCATCGTCATGAAGCAAGTGGTGCGTTAAATGGATTATTTCGTGTTCGTACCTTTACGCAAGATGATGCCCATCTTTTTATGAGTGAAAATATGATTCAAAAAGAAGTCAAAAAATTAATTGCGTTTTATGACCGGGTTTATTCTGTATTTGGTTTAGATTATCACATTGAATTATCCACCCGTCCAGAAAATAAATACATTGGAAAGATTTCAACTTGGAATCGAGCTGAAAAAGCATTAGCAAAAGCTTGTGAAGCTTCTAAAAAACCATTTAAAATTAATCCAGGAGATGGCGCTTTTTATGGTCCAAAATTAGATTTTAAATTAAAAGATTCTTTAGGACGAATTTGGCAATGTGGAACGATTCAATTAGATATGAATTTACCTGAACGATTTGACATTACCTATGTAGATAAAGATGGAACGAAAAAAAGACCAATTATGCTTCATCGTGCTTTATTAGGTTCAATTGAACGTTTTATTGGAATTATTATTGAACACTATGCAGGGGCTTTTCCACTTTGGTTAGCACCAAAACAAGTGGTGGTTTTACCCGTAAATAATGAATATCATCGCCATTATGCGCATCAAATTGTTCAAGCATTAAAAAAACATGGCATTCGTGCGCATATTGATGATCGTGATGAAAAATTAGGATATCGTATTCGTGAAGCAAATTTGAAAAAAATTACCTATCAAGTGGTCGTTGGCGATGAAGAAATACAAAATAAAACCTTAAAAGTAAGACATTATGGCAAACAAGAACAAACAAGCATGACTTTCAAAGAATTTTTGAAAAAATTGCAAGTTGAAATTAAAAATAAGGCTTAATTCTTTATGAGAGGAAGAAATAAGCCTTGGGCAGATGCCTTTATCAAAGAACATGCAGAATATCTTTTTGATGCGAAAAAGCATTTTCAAAATCAAACCATTTATTTAGAAATTGGAATGGGCAAAGGCGATTTTATTTTACAATCTAGTCAATACTATCCTCATATTTTACATCTTGGGGTAGAGGTGAATAAATCTGTTTTTGCCATTGCCTTAAAAAAGATTGTTCAAAATCAAGCAAAAAACATATTGCTTTTGCAAGTTGATGCTGCAAAGTTAAATGAATATCTTCCGCCATCTTGTGTGGACAAAATCTTTTTGAATTTTAGTGATCCATGGCCTAAAAAAAGATATCATAAACGAAGATTAGTGCATCCCAATCAATTAGCCATTTTAGAACAATGCTTAAAAGAAAATGGACAAATTATTGTCAAAACAGATAATGAAGAATTATTTGATTTTGGATTAGACATTTTTAAACAAAGAGGATATGGCATTCTTGAAGTAAATCGTAATTATCAAACCATTGAAGGCGATTTTGTGAGCGAATATGAAGCTCGTTTTCGTAGTTTGCATCAACCCATCTATCGCTGTATCGTTCAAATGAAAAAAAAGGAGGAGAAACAAGATGGCCTTAACGAAAAAGCAAACCCAAGTTCTTAAGGAGTTTTGTTTGGCCTATGGAGCTTCGGGTTATGAAAAAGAAATCAGCAACTTATTTAAAAAGTATTTAGTGCAATATGGTTATGAAATTGTCTATGATCATTTAGGATCTATTTATGGACGCAAAAGATGTCATCAAGACCACCCTTTAAAAGTCATGGTTTGTGCGCATAGCGATGAAGTGGCTTTAAAAGTGACCAATATTAATGAACAAGGGCTAATTCAGTTTCAAGAAACTAGTATTTGGAGTCAAATCTTAATGGGACAACGGGTAACCTTAATCAATCAAAACCATGAAAAGTTTAAAGGAGCCATTTGTGCAACCCCTCCTCATTTACTTTCAGCTGAATTAAAAAATCAACCGGTTGCTACCAAAAACATGGTTGCTGATTTTGGCTTTTTAAATCGACAAGATGCGCTCAATCATCACATTCGATTAGGAGATGTCATTATTGTTGATGGGCCTTTTGAAGTTTTAAATGAAAATCGAATTTTAGCTAAAGCATTAGATAATCGAGTGGGTTGTGCTTTATGTGTAGAATTATTGAAAACGATGAGTCAAATCGATTTACCTTATGATTTATATATTGGTTTAAATGTGCAAGAAGAAGTAGGGTTGCGTGGAGCAACGACAGCGGCGCAAATGATTCGTCCTGATTTTGCCATTGTGGTGGATTGTTCTCCTGCAAATGATTTAACATCTTCAAAAGAATTAGGACAATTAGGGAAAGGTTTATTGGTACGTGTCATTGATGGAAATATGATTGCTTTTCCACAACTCATTGATTATCAACGCAATCTTTGCAAAAAATATCAAATTCCTTATCAATATTATCTTTCTAATGGTGGAACCGATGCTGGACAAATTCATCGCACATATCATGGTGTACTTACTTTAACGTCCTGTATTTGTGCTCGAAATATTCATTCGAACTCTTCGATCATGGATAGCAATGACTATCAAGCGAATTTGAAGTTTTTAAAATTAGTTTTAAAACAATTTGATGAAAAATTGTATCAAAAATGGATAAAGGAAGGTCGATAGAATGGCTTTTGCATTTTATGTTCCCCACATGCTTTTAATTAATTTAGGATCGAATCAAAAGACAAAAGAAACCAAAGTTTTAGATCAAGTGATTGTTTTATATAATCAAAATCAAGAAATTATTGGTTATAATTTGCTGGATATTGAATTAGATTTACCTTATGGACTTGTCATGCATCCAACTATAAAATTGCAAGAAATCTGTAATCAATTATTAACAAAAAATCAATTGGCACCTCTTGTTTTAAATGGAGTTGAAAATATTGTTGTTGGACAAGTTTTAACTTGTGTGCCCCATCCTGATTCGGATCATTTACATATAACAACTGTTGATGTCAAAGACGAAATTTTATCCATTGTTTGTGGTGCTAAAAATGTAAAAGAAAACATTAAAGTGGTTGTTGCTAAAGTGGGAAGTATGATGTTTGATGGTACATTTATTGAGGCAAATACCTTGCGAAATGTTCCTTCTTATGGTATGATATGTTCAGGGTATGAATTAAATTTGCCAAACTATCAAAAAGGACAAGGCATTTTAATTTTAGATGATTCTTATATCATTGGTGAACCATTTTTTAAATAGGGGTGAAAAAACATGGCAACAGAAAAAAAAGATGAAAAAAAAGAACTTCAAGATGAAACAGGATTTATTCATACCGAAGAATTACGAGATCTTTTAAAAGAAAAAGAAAATGAAAAAAAATTGCCTTGGTATAAGAGATGGTTTGGTAAAGGAAAAAAACAAAAGTAAAATGGAGAAGAAAGAATTTCGTTTTTTGAAATTCTTTCTTTTTTATTCTATGATTTATCAATATTCATCTTGCTAAACGAAGGCAATATTGGTAAAATAAATATGAAATGGTGGAGGGAAGTACATGAAAAAAATTTATAATAAGGTCATTTTATCTAGTTTTTTATTAATGGGGTTCCTTTCCGGATGCGGTTCAGTTGCAAATGGAACAAAAACGTATAGTTATGAATATGACTATAAAGAAGTCGAAGGTGGCTTAGAAATTACGGGCATTCGATATAATAAGAAAAACAAAGTTTTAGATATTACGATTCCAAATGAAATTCGTGACAAAAAAGTGATTTCTATTGCACCCAATGCCTTAAAAGATGTTGACATTATTCGTCATGTGATCATGGGAGCTAATATTCAAAATATTGGTCAAGAAGCTTTTTCTTCTTGTGATAATTTGGTATCGATTACTTTCCCAACTGAAGTATCCATGAAAATTGGTGATCGTGCATTTGAAAATACAGCGTTAACCTCCATTCAAATTAGCAATCAAATTGAGTTAGGAAATGAAGTTTATAAAAATTGTCAAAATGTCACTTCAATACAATCCAATGCAACCGTTTATGGAGAAGATGTCTTTGTAGGATGTCAAGCCGTAACAGATTTAACGATTAATTTTATTGGTGCAGATAGCGAAAATCCTAAAACGCTAGATTATTTATTTGGAACAATACCAACCACTTTAAAAACAATTACAGTGACCAATGCTGCAACCTTTGCTGAAAATACTTTTGCGAATTTATCTAGTGTTACAAGTATTGAACTACCAACCAATCGTTATGCTAAAACATTACCAGAAGGACTTTTTGCAGAAAGCAATCAATTAACTAAAATTACGATTCCGTTTGTGGGACAACAAACTTATGATGAAACGAATCCGCTAGCTGATTATAATTATTCTTTAGCTTATTTGTTTGATGTGGCAGACAATAGTTTACTTCCTACTTCATTAAAAGAAGTTGTTTTACATCCAACGACAACGATTGAAAATGTCAAATATGGACAAAGTGTCATTCGTCCCATTAATTTTTCAAATAGCGCAACTTTAACGACTTTAACCCTAAATAGTGGAGTTGAAACCATAGAAGCGAGTGCTTTTGATGGATGCAGTGCTTTAGAAAATATTACTTTATCTTCTTCTTTAAAACGAATTGGTAAAGATGCCTTTAAAGAAACAAAATATTACACCGATGCGGCTCAAACAAAAGATACATTAATTGTTTTAGATTCTTGGGCTATTGGTTTTGAAGCCAGTGGAGAAAATCATGATGTTCAAATTAATAATTCAGTAGTGAGTGCAGTCTCTGATGAATTATTTAAAGATAATCCTTATATCACTTCTGTTCGTTTATCTAATGTTAAAACTTTAGGAAATGAAGTATTTAAGGGTGCAACCAATTTAAAGAGTGTGGATATGAATCTTTTAACAGATGTTCCTGCTTCGACTTTTGAAGATTGTACTTCTTTACAAGAAGTGAATTTGCCACGGATTACAAATGTAGGAGCGCGTGCTTTTGCAAATAATACAAGTTTAACTTCAATGAATCTTTCTCGAGTAACAAGTATTGCAGAATCTGCTTTTGAAGGTTGTACACAATTGGAAACCATTACAATTTCTAGAAATTTAAATAAAGTTGGTGCAAATGCCTTTTTAAATACGGCATTGAGTAGTGTTGAATGTATAAACATCAATCAAGCAGCTATTGATGCTTTAAAAGCTTTAGTTGCTAATGCTGAAAAGTATGCAACAACAGGAAATGAATTATTAACACAAGCCATTAACGCTTTACAACTTCCAACAGAAGAAGAATAAAAAAATAGACATGTCAGTAAAAAAAGAGTTGATGAAAATCAACTTTTTTTGTTGTTAACAACAAAAAAATAGAAACTGAGCAATAAAAAAGAATATTTTTTAAAATTTAGCACTAAACTATTGACAGTGCTAAAAAGAATCTGTATAATAATTCTAGCACTTGAAAACATATAGTGCTAATAGGTGGTGATGATATGGAACAAGTCCCAAGAAAATTTCTCATCTTGAAGTTAATTGTTGAGGAATTTATAAAAACAGCTCATCCTGTGGGTTCAAATACTTTAATTGAACAATATCAATTAGACTATTCTAGTGCAACTGTTCGAAATGAAATGTTCAGTTTGGAAGAAGAAGGGTATATTGAAAAACCACACACCAGTGCTGGTCGGGTACCATCAATTAAAGGATATCGATATTATATCGAACACTTAAGAAGTGATGATCGTGCAAAATCTATCAAATCAAAAATTAAAAATTTTATTGAGGATCATGCAACAACGATGCACACGGACCAAATTATTGATGAGTGTTGCCAAATCATTTCCGACATGACCAATCTTGTCTCCGTTGTCATGGGTCCAGATGGAAGCCAAGAAAAAATAGCAAAGGTTGAGTTGATTCGTTTAAATTCTTCTACGGCGATTGTTATTTTTGTAACGGATAGCGGTTATGTAGAGCATAAGACAATCAACATTCCAAGTGGCAGCAAGATTGAAGAATTAGAAGATTGTGTAAAGATTATAAATAAGCGAATTATTGGTATCACCTTAAATGATACGGATGTTGCTTTAAAAAGTATTCAGTTAGTTTTATCGGAACACATTAAAAATTACCAAGCTGTCTATAATGCTTTCGCTCATGCTTTTTTAAAATTTGCATCCGAAAGAATATCTTACTATGGTAAAAATAATTTGCTCAGTCAAAAAGATTTTGCCGATATTCAAAAGATGAAAAAAGTAGCTAAAATTTTAGAAGACACGAATATTTGGAAAAGTTTTGATAATGAGTATGAAGGCATTAATGTTTCAATTGGTAATGAAAATCATGTAACGGATTTAGAAGACATCTCTATTGTTTCTACAAAATTAAAGTTGTCTAATTCTAATTCTGGAACCATTGCTGTTATTGGACCTACTCGTATGGATTATAGTCAAGTCATGGATGCGTTAGAATTTTTATCAAACTCCATTGATGAACTAGTCAATAAAAAGGAGAAATGATTATGGATGAAGAAGTAAAAGAAAAAGAAACGAAGATAGAAGAAAAAAACAAAACATCTCAAGAAACAGAAGATGTTTCTAAAGAAAATGAAAAAAAAGGAAAAAAAGAAAAAAAAGATTTGATCAAACACTTGCAAGATGAAGTTAAAGAATGGAAAGATAAATATTTTCGAGTCTATGCAGATATGGATAACCTTCGCAAGCAATATCAAAAAGATTATCTTAGCATGGCAAAATATCAATCTCAAACCATTATTGAAAAATTATTACCTAGTTTAGATATTTTTTCAATGGTCATTGGAAGTGCGGATCAATTGCCTGACGAAGTTAAAAATTATGTCATGGGATTTGATGTTGTTTATCGACAAATGCTTCAAGCATTAGAAAGTGAAGGCGTTCATGAAATTCCATGTGCAGTCGGTGATAAATTTAATCATGATATCCATTTTGCAATGGATACCACAGAAGTAGATGATGATAATCAAGTGGATACCATCACTAAAATCTATCAAAAAGGATATAAACTACATGATCGTTTGCTTCGCGCAACCACAGTCAGTGTAGGTGTAAAAAAAGTTGAAAAAGAAAATAAAGAAGAGCAAAAAGCTCAAGCTTAAGGGAGGAATACATTATGGCACAAAATAATATTATTATTGGTATTGATTTAGGAACAACAAACTCTGTTGTAAGTTATATGCAACCTGATGGAAAGTGGAAAGTTATTCCAAATCCAGAAGGAAAAAATACGACTCCATCTGTTGTCGCTTTTAAAGCCAATGGAGAAGAAATTGTTGGTGATGCAGCAAAAAGACAAATGGTTACCAATGTGGATACAGTGGCTTCCATTAAAAGAAAAATGGGAACAAATGAAAAAGTTCACATTAATTGCTTGAATAAAGATTTAACACCACAAGAAATTAGTGCAAAAATTTTGCAATATATGAAAAAATATGCTGAAGACAATCTTGGACAAAAAATTGAAAAAGCGGTTATTACGGTTCCTGCTTACTTCAATGACGCTCAAAGACAAGCAACAAAAGATGCTGGTGTCATTGCCGGATTAGATGTTGTTCGGATTATTAATGAACCAACTGCAGCTGCTTTAGCCTATGGTATGGAAAATAAAGGCAATGAAAAAATCCTTGTTTACGATTTAGGAGGAGGAACTTTTGATGTTTCTATCCTTGAAATTGGAGATGGTACTTTTGAAGTTATTAGTACTGCCGGCGATAATCGTTTAGGTGGCGATGACTGGGATGAAGAAATTCAAAAATGGATTTTAAAAGAAATTCAAAATGAATTTAATCTTGATCTTTCAAAAGATAAAATGGCTATGCAACGTTTAAAAGATGCTGCTGAAAAAGCTAAAATTGAATTATCAGCAATGGTAGAAACAACCATTATGTTACCATTTATTGCAATGACAGCAAATGGTCCTGTCAACTTTGAAAGAAAATTGACTCGTGCTAACTTCCAAAACATGACAAAACATTTGCTTGATCGGACAACAAAACCTGTTGAACAAGCTTTACATGATGCAAACTTAAAAGCTAGTGATATTGCTGAAATTTTATTAGTTGGTGGTTCAACTCGTATGCCAGCAGTTGTAGATAGTGTTAAAAAATTACTCGGAAAAGAACCAAATCGTTCAATTAACCCTGATGAATCGGTTGCCATTGGTGCTGCAGTTCAAGGTGGAATTATTCGTGGAGATGTCAAAGATGTCTTATTACTTGATGTTACCCCATTATCTTTAGGTATTGAAACTTTAGGTGGAGTAATGACCGTATTAATCCCTAGAAATACAACGATTCCTACGACAAAATCACAAACTTTCTCTACGGCTGAAGATAATCAACCTGCCGTTGATATTCAAGTTTATCAAGGTGAACGTTCGATTGCTAGAGATAATAAATTATTAGGAACATTTAAACTAGATGGCATTCGTCCAGCACGTCGTGGAACGCCTCGAATTGAAGTTACCTTTAATATCGATGTCAATGGTATTGTTAATGTATCAGCCAAAGATTTGGATACGAATAAGGAACAATCCATTACAATCAGTGGCTCATCTGGTTTAAGTAAAGATGAAATTGATAAGATGGTTAAAGAAGCAGAATTAAATAAAGAAGCCGATGAAAAACGTCGTGAAGAAGTAGAAACGAAAAATAAAGCCGAATCTTATGTCAATGAAATGGAAAATCGTGTCAATGAACATGGAAATCTTGTTGATGGAGACGTTTTAAATCGTACAAAAGAAGCGATTGAAAACTTGAAAAACGATATCAATCAACTTTCCCCTGCTGAATTAAAAGGTAAATTACAAGAATATGAAAGAATTTTTGGTGAATTTGAACAAGCAGTCCAACGTGCACAAGCAAATCAATCAAGTTCAAATAATCAAAGTAATAACACACCAAATGATGATGAACCTATTAATGCATAAAAAATGAAAATTGAGGGATTGGGAGTGTAGAAATTCTACACTCTCAATTTTAAAGAAGGAGAAATGTGTATGGCCCAAGAAAAAAGAGATTTATATGAAATTTTAGGTGTTAGCAAAACAGCTTCTCAAGATGAAATTAAAGCGGCTCATCGTAAATTAGTTAAAAAATATCATCCTGATTTAAATAAAGAACCAGGTGCAGAAGAAAAGTTTAAAGAAGTACAAAATGCTTATGACATTTTAAGTGATGAAAAGAAACGGCAATTGTATGATCAATACGGATATGCTGGAATTGATCCCAATGCCGCAGGTGGAGCCGGTTTTAATGGAGCCAATTTTCATGCAAATTTTGGTGACTTCGGTGATTTTGGTGATTTAGGAGATATTTTTAGCAGTTTTTTTGGTGGAGGAAGACGAAGTTCTTCAAGAAGTCAAAGTGGGCCAATTCGTGGAGAAGATGAATATCGGACATTAACAATTTCTTTTATGGATTCTGTTAAGGGTGTTACCTTAAAAGTGCCTCTAACTTACTATAAACCATGTGATCATTGTCATGGAACGGGTGCTGATTCACCATCTGATATTGAAACCTGTCCAACTTGTCGTGGAAGTGGAAGAGTCAAAACGCAAACGCAAAGCATTTTTGGAAATATGATTTCTGAAAAAACTTGTCCAACTTGTAATGGAACAGGAAAAAGAATTAAAAAATCTTGTAGTCAATGTAATGGTCAAGGATATATTAAAGTTAAAGAACAATATGATTTGAAAGTACCTCAAGGAATTAGTAGTGGTCGTCAATTGCGTCTAGCCGGTAAAGGTGGAATGGGTAAAAATGGCGGAAGTTGTGGGGATTTATACATTGAAATTATTGTAGAATCTCATCCTGACTTTAAGCGAGAAGGCAATAATGTTTATATTGACTTCCCAATTAATACCACTGATGCCATTTTAGGATTACGTTGTGAAGTACCAACTATTTATGGAACAGAAATAATTGACATTCCTGCTGGTGTTCAAAATAACTCCACAATACGAATGAAAAATAAAGGCTTTAAAGATGTTCGAAGTGATGCTTATGGGGATCAAATTGTTCGAATTGTCATTAAAGTTCCAACCAATATTAGTAAAGAAGAAAAGAAATTGTATGAACAATTACGCAGTTTAGAAGGCGTTAAAAAAGATAAACCAAATGAACGGTTTATCGATAAAATTAAAAAAACTTTTAAATTATAAACTTGAAAAAAGCAAATTTATCGTGATTTGCTTTTTTTTATATTTTAAAATATAAAAAATACTGGTATAATAAAAAAATGAAGACAGGTGATTAAAATGGCAAAAGATAAGCACCAAAAAATTAAAGAAGAAAAAACAAAGCCAGTAAAAGAGCAAGAAACCATTATTGCTGTTGTTGGCTTAATTTTTATCGTCTTATCTTTATTAATTATTGCCAATACCGGTATTGTGGCCAATGCTTTAAAATATGCCTTTATCTTTTTATTTGGTTCTTGTTATATTTATGTCCTTCTTTTTTTATTGTTCATGGGAGGCTACATGGTCATTAAAAAGAAAAAATTAAAATTTTTTAGCAAAATGAAATATGTCCTCGTTTTTGGTTGTTTTATTTGTATTTTAGCGTTATCTTCTTCTGGAAATGAAGTTACCATTACGAATTTTTCTGCGGCTTTTAAACGAGTTTTACCCAATAGTCTTGCGGAAACAGATGAAATTATTGGTCGATACGGAGGCGGCTGGGTTGGTTATTTATTAATTGCTATTTTTAATACTTTATTAGGTTCGGAAAATTGGTCTATCGCCATCTATATTCTTTTTTTAATCGGATTGCTTTATTTGTTATTTCAAAAACAAATTGCAAAACTATTTACGATAATCAAAACAAAAATAAAAAAATCAAAAGAATTAAAAGCGCAAAAAAAGGAAGCCTTAAAGCAAAAAGAAAAAGAAGCAGCTGTAGCACCTGTAGAGCCTGTTATTGAAAATCAAGAATCAAAAGAAGAGTCAACTACAACTGCTACTTATTTGATTCAAGAAGATATTTCTCAAGCAAAAGACAAAGCACCGATGAAAACGGAACCGATGCATCGTAAATTAGCAGATTTTGAACAAGTCATTGATGATCTTCAAGAAACGGCTATTTTTACACGACCACAAGTTTTTGATGACCATAAAAAAGAAGAAACATCAGAAAACTTTCCTTTTTATCCAGCTCAAAAAGTTCAAAAAGATTCAAGCACACAAAACTTGTTTGTGTCTGATGCTTCTGTTCGGCCAACACAAGAAGCAATCAAAAAGCCAATAACGCCAGAAAATGATTATTTACAAAAAGAAAAAGAATATGCTGCATTTACCAAAGACTTACAAGAGCAAAAGCAGCAACAAGAGGAAAGTGAAAATATTTTACAAAAAGAAGAAACAAAAGAGCAAGAATATAATCATGATGAATATCAGCTTCCTCCTCTTTATTTATTAAAAGAAAGTTCTAGTCAGCAAGATGCGACTTATCGAAATGAAGAAATTGCTCGACAAAAAGCAGATATTTTAACACAAAAAATGAAAGAATTGAATGTCAATGCTGCGATTACAAATTATGTCATTGGTCCGTCTGTTACACGATATGAAATTATGTTACAACCTGGTGTTCGAGCTAATACTTTTATGAATCTTCAAGAAGACTTTAAGCTTGCTTTAGGGGCCACTTCTTTAAGAATAGAATCTCCCATTCCTGGAAAGCCTGCTACCATTGGTATTGAAGTTCCTAATGAAATACGCGGAATGGTTACTTTAAAAGAGTTAATGTTGACATTACCTAATAAAAAAGAAAAATTATATGTTCCTGCAGGAAAAGCAATTAGTGGAGAACCGATTTCAATTAGTATTACGAGTATGCCACATTGTTTAATTTCAGGAGCAACCAATAGTGGAAAATCGGTTTGTGCGAACTCCATTATTTGTTCTTTGCTTTTAAATTATAAACCAGATGAATTAAAAATGATTATGATTGACCCTAAAAAAGTAGAAATGCTTTTTTATACGAATTTACCTCATTTACTTTGCCCCATTATTACAGAATCTTCAAAAGCATTAGTTGCTTTAGATAAATTAGTAAAAGAAATGATGCACCGCTTTGATACATTTGCTAGTTTGGGTGTGAAAAATATTGCTGCGTATAATGAATATAGAAAACAAAAAAATGAAATGATTATGCCATTTATTATTTTAATTGTTGATGAATTTGCTGAATTAATGGCTTATAAGCAATCGAATCTTGTTGAAGAAAAAGTGCAAACATTAGTTCAATTAGGACGTGCTGCTGGAATTCATTTGATTTTATGTACACAAAGACCATCGGTAAATGTCATTACCGGAACGATTAAGAATAATATCCCATGTCGAATGACCTTCCGGTTATCTTCTTTTGCTGATTCTAAAACGGTAATTGATGGAAGTGGTGCTGAAAAATTATTAAATAATGGAGATATGTTACTATTAACTCCTGACTTTACAGGGCTAAGAAGAATTCAAGGAGCTTTTGTCTCTGATCAAGAAATTGATGATATTGTCGCTTATTGTAAAAAACAATGTGCTCCGCTTTATGATCAAGAATTTTTAGATTTACGAACAGAAGAAGAAAAAGAATTTGAATTACATACAAAATTGAATAGTGGGAATACTAATGAAGAGGATAATGGCTATAATGCTAAATATATGGATGTCCGTAATTTTGTTTTAATAGAGCAAAAAGCAAGTACCACTTTAATTCAAAGAAAATTTAAAATTGGTTATGGCAAAGCCGCTAATTATATGGATATGTTAGAAGATGAAGGAATTGTGGGTCCTGAAAATGGAAGTAAGGGACGTGAGGTTTTAATGACCTTTGAAGAATGGGAGGCAAAAAATGAATCGGAAAATAACTAAATTATCTCCACATTGTCGATTAATCTTGGAAAAAGATAAAAAATTTAAATATATCGGAATGGAAATTGTCTTTAAAACCAAATATCGTTATGAAGATATTACCGCATATCGTGTTTTAAGTAAAATTTTAACAAACACGAGCAAAAAATACCCCAGTATTTTAAAAATGAGTCAAAAAAAGGATGAATTATTCGATGTAGACATTGGATTTTCTCATTCTTTTTTTGGGAAACTCAGTCTATTAAAATGTTCTTGTAGTTATGTTCATCCCTCTTATGTTGATGATAAAGATTATGAAACAAAAGTTTTGCAGTTAGTTCATGATTGTCTTTTTGATGCCAATATTCATCAAAATCAATTCAATGAAGAAATGTTTCAAATTGCAAAAGATTTAGTTTATAATGACATTTTAATTCAAAAAGATAATGCTAGTGCGCATGCTATATTAGAACTTTTACAAAATGTTGGCTCTAAGCGACAAGCCATTGCTGCTTCCATTCGAGGAGATAAAAATGTTTTAAAAAAATTAGATTGTAAACAATTGGTTGCTTATTATCAAAAAATGATTGCCTCTCCTTTTGATATTTATATTGTTGGCGATATTCAATATGAGCCGATGATTCGATTAATTAAACAATTTTTTGTTAAAAAAACAGTCAATAAAAAGAATTATATTCCTGCTCTTCCTTTGTCAACTTCCATCGTGTCTCCAAAAATTGTGCATAAAAATATTTTACAAACAAGATTAGCAATTTTATATACGACACAAAAAGTATTTTCAGATAAAGAAAGTTATGCTTTACGCATTTTAAATGATATTCTTGGAGGTGGGATGCAATCAAAATTATTTTTAGAAGTGCGGGAAAAAAAGGGATTATGCTATTCAATTAGTTCTACCTATAATTCTTCTTATGGATATTTACTCATTCATACGGGTATTCAAGCAAAAAATGTAAAACAAGTTCTTCAAGAAGTACAAAAGCAACTTGATGCGATAAAAGAAGGAAAATTCACACAAAAAGAAGTACAACGAAGTGTAGACTCTTTTTGTAGAGGAATTCAAAGTTATAAAGATGATTGCTTTGCCTATATTGATTTACATGTGCGTTATGCTTCCTTTCATCAACCTTTTGATTTAGAGGATATCTTGGTTCAATATCAACAAGTGACAAAAAAACAAATTATGGAAGTGGCACAAAATATTCAATATAAAACGCATGCTGTACTAACTAAAAAAGGGGAATGATTATGAAATTAAAACGTTATCCCAAAATTAAAGAAAAAGTTTATTCTTGTATTTTGAAAAATGGAATGCAAGTTTTTTATCTTCCTCAAAAAAATTTCCAAGAAAAAATGGCTATTATCGCTACTTCTTTTGGTTCTTTTCATTCTTTATCTTATTTAGATGATAAAAAGACAAAAATTCCACTAGGAGCAGCTCATTTTTTAGAACATCGCATGTTTACTATTGATCAAGATGATGCAACCCAATATTTTGCTGATTTAGGGGCTACATCAAATGCTTATACCACATACGATCGAACAGCCTATTATTTTAAAACAAAAGAACATTTTTATGAAAACTTAGAAATTTTATTAAGAATGTGTGATTCATTTGATAGTACAACAAAACAAATTGAAAATGAAAAACAAATTATCATTGAAGAATTAAATATGTATCAAGATGATCCTTATACGAAATTATTGATGACACTTTATCAAAATGCTTATCAAATTCATCCAATTCGCTATGATATTGGCGGTACAGTTGAAAGTGTTCATCAAACGAATAAGGAAGTTTTAAACGCTTGTTTTCAAAAATACTATCACCCTAGTAATTTAACTTTAGTCATTGCTGGAGATTTAGATGAAAATGAAATTGAAACTTTTTTAAATCAACATTTAATTCGTGAAAAAAGTGAACCGCATTTTCATAAATTATCTTTTAATGAACCTTCTTTTGTAATGAAAAAAAAGGAAATCATTCAAGGGAATGTATCTTTACCTTTATTTGGTATTTTATTTAAATTGCCACCCTATAACAAAAAACAAGATCAACAAAAAGAACTATTAAAAGTTGAAATTCTTTTAAACTATTTCTTTTCATCTTCAGGAATTTACACTGAACCTTGGTTAAAAAAGAAAATCATTCAAAGTGGAATTGGGTATTATCATTGCTGTAATATTGATTTAAATTTTATAATTTTATATAATATAAATGTAGATTATGAAAACACCATTCACAATCTCTTATCCATTTTTGATAAAAAACATTGGGATATGTCTAAAAGTGATTTTACTCGTATAAAAAATAAAATGACGGGTGAATTTTTAAAAAGTTACAGCGAGGGATGTAATCTTGCTAAAGAATTTTTAACATATCATTTAGATGGATGCAATTATTTTAAAGAAATTGATAAATTAAATGAAATTACCATAGAAGACATACATCAAGTTTATAATTCTATATGTGATGCACCGTCTTGTATAGTCATTGAAAGGGGAGATGCAAAATGATGAAGGGTATTGGAATTGATATCGTTGATATCAGTCGTCTTTCAGAAAAAGTTGCCGATAAGATATTATGCAAAAAAGAAATGTTAGAATTTGAGGGATATTTAAATTCTAATAAAACACGTGCAATGGAATTTTTAGGCGGTCGTTTGGCTGCTAAAGAAGCTTTTTTAAAAGCAGTAGGTGTTGGAATTTACAATGGAATTTCTTTAACAGAATTACAAGTTGTGAAAGACCAATTTGGGAATCCAACATTTAAAGATAATCAATCTTGCTTTTTATCCATTACACATGATGCTGGAGTGGCTGTAGCGATTGTTGTTGTTTATTAAAAGTCCAATCGGACTTTTTTTGATACTTTATGCGATTTTTGAAATTTTGAATTTATAATAAAAAATGCTAAATTAATGATGGTGATCAATATGACAAATGTTGTAGTATTAATTGGAGTAATTCAAAAAGCTTATTATGATAAACAAAAAGATAGTTATTTTGTTGATTTAAAATTGGAAAAAACAATTAAAAATGAAGCTGGAACAATTGAATTTGAAACGTACAAGGTTAAATTATGGAAAGGTTGCTATCATGATATTTCTTCTCTTTCCTCTTTTAAACCGGATCTTATTTTAGGTGTAAAGGGTCGTTTAGAAAAAGATGGAGATGAAGTTTATGTTGTTGCTGAAAAAATTTCTTTTTTAGGAAAAAATAAATAAATTAAAATGCACTCTTATTCTTTCTTTGCAGATATGCTATAATGAATTCAATTAGTAGCGAGGGAAGAAAAATGGAGCAATATAAACAATTATGTAGAGATATTTTAGAAAAAGGGCAATATAAGCCTGATCGTACAAATACAGGAACCATTTCCTACTTTGGATATCAATCGCGATATGATTTAAATCAAGGATTTCCATTATTAACAACAAAGAAAGTGTTCTTTAAAGGTATTTTAGCAGAATTATTATGGTTTATTAGTGGCGAAACCAATATTCGGCCTTTAGTATTGCAAAATGTAAAGATATGGAATGAATGGCCCTATGAAAAATTTAAACAATCACAAGATTATCACAATGAAACATTGGAAGAATTCGTTGAAAAAATAAAAAATGATGAAGAATTTGCTAAAAAGCATGGGGATTTAGGTCCAGTTTATGGAAAGCAATGGCGAGATTTTTTTGGTGTTGATCAATTAAAAGAATTAGAAAAACAATTAAAAGAAAATAAATTCAGTAGAAGACATATTATTTGTGCTTGGAATCCAGCTCAAATTAAAGATATGGCTTTACCTCCATGCCATGCGTTTATGCAATTTTATGTTAGTGCAGATAATCGTTTATCTTGCCAACTTTATCAACGTAGTGCGGATGTTTTTTTAGGTGTTCCTTTTAATATTGCTAGTTATTCATTATTAACGATGATGTTAGCCAAGGTTTGTGGGTATCAATTAGGAGAATTTATTCACACTTTAGGAGATGCACATATTTATAGTAATCATGTAGAGCAAATTAAAGAACAATTGACGAGAAGTTGTAAAAAATTACCCACATTAAAAATTTTAAGAGATGTCTCTTCTATTACCGAATATCGTTTTGAAGATTTTAGTTTAGAGGATTATGATCCATGGCCTGCCATTAAAGGAAAAATTGCTGTATGATTAGTATGATTGTTGCTTATAGCCAAAAAACAAAAGCCATTGGCTATCAAAATAAAATTCCATGGCATATTAAAGAGGACTTTCAACACTTTAAAAATTATACGATGCATAAAACAATTTTAATGGGAAAAAATACTTATTTTTCAATTGGTAAACCTTTACCCTATCGAAAAACGATTATTGCTTGTAATGATGAAAAGTTAGATATTCAACATGAAGATGTTTGTGTTGTATCTGATTTATTTGAAGTATTAAAAAAATATCAAAATGAAAAAGAAGAATTAGTGGTTTGTGGTGGAGCGATGATTTATCGTTTAGCTTTGCCTTATGCGGATAAATTAATTATTTCCGAAGTTAAAAAAGAATATCAAGGGGATACATTTTTCCCTGATTTTGAAGATCAGTTTGTATTAGTTTCAGAAGAAGAAAAAGAAGAATTCATTATTAAAACCTATCAAAGAATGCAGGTGAAAAAAGATGTTTAAATGGTTTTGTATGATCTGCAAATTATTTTTTCCTTTTCTTTTCTTGTTGCCAAAATTAAAAAAGCATGCGAAACATAAAGAAAAATATTCTTTAGAATTTCGTTACCAAACGGTTCGAAATTTTATAAAAAAACTATCTAAGGCTGAAAAAAAATCGATTGATTGTTATCAAAAAGAAATTATTGATCGGCCTCATGGTGGAAGAATTTATATTACCAACCATCAAAGCATGGATGATATATGTACAATGGTTGAATTATCTAAAAAACCCATTCGGTTTATTTCTAAAATAGAAAATCAAAATGTCTTTGCTTTAGGAAATGCCGCAAAATCTATTGATTGCTTTTTTATTGATAGGCATGATGTTCGCCAATCTTTAAAAGTATTAAAAGAAGCGGCTTTAGCAGCACAAAATGGTGATGATATCCTATTATTTCCTGAAGGGACACGAAGCAAAACAGGAGAAGTATTGGAATTTAAAAGTGCTTTAACCAATTTAGTACAAATGGCAAAAGTAGAAGTGGTCATTGTTGCTTTAGACCAAACGGTTTTATCTTTAAAGAAAAGAAAATACAAACCATTTTCAGTTCAGGCAAGAGTTTGCCAACCAATCTCTTATGAAACTTTTTTAGAACATAAACACGATTTTACAACCTATGCGCATGATTTATTAAAACAAGAATTAGCAATTTTAAGAAAGGAGCAATCCCAATGAACATGATTGATATCATCATTAAAAAAGCTAAGAAAAAAGAATTAAATGCGAAAGAAATTGATTTTTTTGTTCAAGGATATACTAAAAATCAAATTCCAGATTATCAAGTTTCTTCATTATTAATGGCGATTTTGTTAAATGGAATGACTTTAAAAGAAACAACGGCACTGACAAAATCGATGTTAGATAGTGGAAAAGTAAATGACTTATCTACCATTCAAGGTGTAACCGTAGATAAGCATTCAACAGGTGGAGTGGGGGATAAAACCACTTTAGTGTTAGCGCCTTTAGTTGCTTCTTGTGGCCTTGTCATGGCAAAAATGTCTGGGAGAGGACTTGGACATACAGGAGGAACGATTGATAAATTAGAATCCATCCCAGGGTTTAATACCTCGCTTTCTTCACAACAATTTTTTGATCAAGTGAATCGTATTCATGTTGCTGTTATTGGTCAAACCGATGAACTTGTTCCCGCAGATAAAAAATTATATGCCTTACGTGATGTCACAGGCACTGTAGATTCAATGCCTTTAATTGCTTCTTCTATTATTTCTAAAAAAATTGCCTCTGGTGCCCAAATTATCGAACTTGATGTAAAATATGGTGATGGCGCTTTTATGAAGACAAAAAAAGACGCCAAAGCACTAGCACAATTAATGATTCAAGTTGGTAAAAAATTAAATAAAAAAATTAGAGCCGTGATTTCGGATATGAATGAACCTTTAGGTTATGCGATTGGTAATAATTTAGAAGTCATTGAATCCATAGAGACATTAAAAGGGAGGGGACCTCAAGATTTAAAAAATCTTTGTTTACACATTTGTGCTGATTTTTTAGTAGCTGCAAAACGTTTTAAGCAATATGATGAAGCTCTTCAATTTGCAACAAAACAATTAGAAAGTCAAGCTGCTTTAGAAAAATTTAAAGAATTTGTCATAGCTCAAGGTGGAGATGTTCGCTGTGTTGATGATTATTCTTATTTTAAACAAGCAAAATATACTTATTCTATTTTATCCGATCAAACAGGAAAAATTAAAAAAGTTAAAGCCCTTCAAATTGGACATGCAGCGATGTTACTTGGAGGTGGAAGACAATCCAAAGAAGATATTATTGATATGAGCGCAGGGATTGTTTTAAAAGTAAAGGCAAAAGAAACGATTAAAAAACAAGAACCCTTGGCTGTTTTATATACCGATAAACCACTTACAAAAGAAATTGAAACATTAGTGAAAAGTGCATTTGTTTTTGAAAAATGAGCATGAAGGTGCTCATTTTTTTACATATTTTTAAAGTTATGGGCATATAGAATAATTGAGGTGTCCAGTATGTTTAAAAAAATAGTCTATCCTTTTATGTGTGTCTTACTCCTTGTTGTTGGAATATTATGTATTCAATATGAAAAAGATGCTCCTGCTTTACAAAAAATAATGCCAGTTCAGGCCATTGATTTAAATTTAAATTGTGGAGCAAGTTATTTAATTGAAGAAAAAACAGGAAAGGTATTGTATGCTCAAAATGAAACGGAAAGACTAAAACCGGCTAGCATGACAAAAATGATGGGGTTATTATTAATTTGTGAACAAATTGATCAAAAGAAAATCTCTTTAGATGATATTGTAACTATTAGTGCTTCTGCTGCCGCCATGGGTGGTTCCCAAGTTTTTTTAGAAGTAAATGAACAAATGAGTGTGCATGATCTTTTAAAAAGTGTATGTATTAGTAGTGCAAATGATGCAATGTATGCCTTAGGTGAGTTTGTGGCAACGACAAATGATCGATTTGTAGAACTAATGAACCAAAAGGCCAAAGAATTGAATTTAGAAAATACCCATTTTGTAAACGTCACTGGATTTGATGATGATAATCATTATACCTGTGCTAAAGATATGGCCATTATTGCTCAAAATTTATTGCAATATCCGGATTTAATTTTGCCCTATACAAGTATGTATGATGGTTATATTCGTGAAAATTCTGAACAACCCTTTTGGCTTGTGAATACGAATAAATTAATTCGTTTTTATGAAGGAATGGATGGATTAAAAACGGGTTATACTTCGCAATCTGGATTTTGTTTAACGGCTACTGCAAAACGAAATAATGTTCGACTAATCAGTGTTATTATGAAAGCGGATACGAGTGCCAATCGAAATGAAATGACAAAAACTTTATTAGACTATGGATTTAGTAAATTAGAGGCGAAAACTTTATATCAAGCAAATGACAAAGTGGCTACAATTGAAATCAAAAAAGCAAAACAACCTAAAGTCGATGTTTATACTCCTCAAGATATTCAAGTTATTTTAGATAAAGAAAAAGAAAATGTAAATATCAAACAACAAATTCAATTAAAAGATTCTTTAAAGGCACCATTAAAAAAAGATAGTGTCATTGGACAATTAGTGGTAACTGTGGATGAAGATGTTTATACATTTGATTTAATTATCAAAGAAGATATTGATTTATTAACCTATAAAGAAATATTTGGTGACTTTTTAAAAAGCATTTTGGCTTAAATATTGCTTATCAGATCATAAAAAATATTAAAAATTGAAGGTTTTGTTATTCCAATAGCAAATCTTTAATTTTTTTGTTTATATACAATCAATGAAGAGAGAAGTTAAGTTTATATTGCTTAACAATCAATGTTCTATCAAAGAATATTGATTGAGTCATGTGCTAACATTTTATCTTTATCCACTTTAAAATGTCGAAGGCTAAAAACCTTCTTTTTTTATGATAAAAAGTGATTTTTATTCTATTTTTATCTAGTTTTGTCGAAAATCTATTAATTTTTTAAAAAAAGAGTAAGATGTTAAATAGAGGTGATGATATGACAAGTAAAGTATCTTTTAAAGTGGTAGATAGTCATTTAATTATAAAATTTGAAGGTGAATTAGATAATATGGCCACCTATCAATATAAGACCAAATTATGTGAAGTCATTAAGCTTAATGAATTTGAAATGGTCATTATGGATTTAAACAATGTCACTTTCATTGATAGTAGTGGCATTGGCCTCATTCTAGGAAGATATAATCAAATTCAAAAATATGGCGGTCATTTAATCTTGTGTGGCATTAATAAACATATTAAAAAAACGATTCAAATATCAGGAATTGCAAGTATTATTGATATTTATGAAGATAGTTATGATCAATTAAAGCAAAGTGAGGTTCTATTATGACAAACAAATTAGAAATTAAAATTGCCGCGATGCTTGAAAATGAAGGAGTTGTTCGTAATGCAGTTGCCTCCTTTGTCAGCAGTTATAATCCAACATTAGAAGAAATTATTGATATTAAAACAATTTTATCAGAAGCTGTATCCAATGCAATTATTCATGGCTATGAATTTGACAAAACAAAGGATGTTTATGTAAAAGCAACGATAAACGATCATGTTTTAGAAATTATTGTTCAAGATTATGGTAAAGGCATTGAAAATGTTCAAGAAGCTTTAAAAAATCATTTTTCAACCAAAAAAGAAAATGAAAAAACAGGCATTGGTTTTACCATTATGCGTTCATTAAGTGATCAATTTGAAATTCAATCTTCATTGAATGTGGGGACGAAATTAAAAATTATAAAAATTTTGCAAACGGATGCAATCAAGGCGAACTAATATGAGAGATGAGCAATTTGAATCTTTGATTAAAAGGGCTCAAAACGGGGAACAAGAAGCAAAGGATCTTTTAGTACAAAATAATTTATCATTGGTTTGGTCTATCGTTCATCGTTTTAATAACTTAACCTATGATAAGGAAGATATTTTTCAAATTGGCTGTATTGGGTTAATCAAAGCGATTCAAAAATTTGATTTAAACTATCAAGTGCAATTTTCAACCTATGCTGTACCGATTATTTTAGGAGAAATAAAACGTCATTTTCGCGATGATGGGGCAATTAAAGTTTCGCGTTCATTGAAAGAATTAAATAGTAAAATTGCACAAATTAGTGAACAATTTTTAATTGAACATCAAAGAAATATCACCATAAATGAATTATCACAAATTCTTCAATTACCCGTTCATGAAATTGTTTTAGCGATGGATTCAAAATATTATCCGACTTCTCTTTCTGAACCCATTTATGAAAAAGATGGTTCTAGTATTTGTGTTGAAGATCGAATTGAAGATGTGCAACATTTTTCTGTCGTCGATAAAATTACATTACAAGAAGAGTTAAAAAAATTATCTAAAAAAGAGCAACTATTAATTCAATTACGTTATTATGATGAACTTAATCAGGAAGAAATTGCTAAAATTTTTCATGTATCACAGGTGCAAATTTCAAGAATGGAAAAAAAGATTATTGAAAAATTGAAAAAGCAATTTATTTAAAATGTCAGAAATTTCTGACATTTTTAAATTTTGTTAAAGTTAGCTTTAAAATGAAAAATCATTTATCCAGGTTCAAAAAAGAAAAGTTGCAAAAGTAATTGATGGATTTTATCTTTCAAGTCAATCAAGATATTGTTTTGCATTGACAAAGTGCGGGGGGGGGTATAATTTTATTAGAAAAAAAGAGGAGACTGAATAAAAAATGAAAAAAAATTTTTTGCAGGTATTACGCTCTATCCTGGTGATAGTAGTGATGTTTTTTGGGCTGTCCGCTTGTAGTGGTGGAAACGATGAACCAAAAAAACATACGATTACATTTTATGTAAATGGAGGCATATATGATACAATTGATACGGCAGGAAATGAAACACTTACACTGCCAAGCACTCCAACAAATGAAACCTATGTTTTTGGAGGATGGTATTTTGATGAAAATGTTTGGACGCAAGAATTAACTTCCACGACATATGCAAGCAAACCACTTGAAATGGATGTGTCCGTTTATGCAAAGTGGAATGTGAAAACGGTGACGGTTTCATATGTGACTAATGGGGGTTCAGAACTAGCCCCAACCACGGTGAACTTGGGAGATTTTGTTCCTTGGCCCGTAACGGATGCCCCAAGTAACGACGTTGTTTTTGCTGGTTGGCATTTAAAAGAAGATCTAAGCGATGAACCATTAACTTTTCCATATTATCCACAAGAAAATGTTACTTTGTATGCAGATTGGGCGGAAACAAATATTACGATTGATGGATTTACGCTAGCATATCAGTTTTCTGACACAGGTACTTCTGCAAGTGGATATGTAATACAATCCTACACTCGCCCAGAAAACACTGTAGGTTTACATTTTCCAGAGGAGTATAAAAACATTCCTCTTGTTGAAATTCCAAGTGATTTTGCCATGTTTTTCTTAGAAAGTTCCGTTTGTGAGAGCATAACCTCTCTTATTATTCCTGATGGGGTAGAACGGATTGGAAGAAATGCATTCCAAGGCTTTACAAATTTAACATCGTTACGTATCGGTAAAAATGTTAAATATATTGGCGGTGGTGCATTCCAAAGTAGTTATAATCTTGCTGATATTACTTTTGGGGGCTCTCTTGAACTCGTAGGTATCAACGCACTTAGCAATACCGCATGGTATAGTGCACAAGCAGATGGCGCAATTTATGTTGATAAGGCGCTTGTTGCCTATAAAGGAACAGTTCCCGCATCCGTTACGGTACGGGAAGGAACTGTTGGTATTAGCGATTATGCTTTCCACAATCAAAGAAACTTGACAGAGATTCATCTACCAGATACTGTGGAAGCTATTGGCGATTACGCTTTTTACAAGACAGGAATAACACAAATTGATTTGCCTGACAATCTTGGCATGCTCGGCAATTATGCTTTTGCAGAAAGCAAACTCGAATCAATTGTGTTTCCTGAAGGTTTTGCCTATGACAAACATCATACAGGTTGGAAATACGGGCTTTTCCGCCTCGGTGGAAATATCTTTAACTCTTGTACGAACCTGACAACTGTACAACTTTCCGAAATTTATGAAATTACAAACGGAATGTTTGAATATTGCACTTCACTTACCACGCTTACATTGCCGGCAAGTGCTAAAAATATAATGGATGCTTTTACAGACAGTGGACTTCAACAACTTACCATCTTAAGCGAAGAGCCAGTGCAATTAAATGCAAATAAATTGCCTGAAACTGTAACGGCTATTTATGTGCCAGCAGGTGTAAAAGAAAAAATGGAAAAACTAGCAGAAGAAGATGAAAATTACGCTTATTACTGGCCAGAAGAAAAACTTGCACTTATCATAGAACTGAACGCATAAAAATTTATTAAATACTTATCAAGTCGTCCATTTTCAAGGACGGCTTTTTATATTAAAAAAATTATTTCTTAATTAGTAGCAAAATAAATAAAAAATAATGAAAGAGGATGTTGTATGTTTTGATGTGTATCAAAAACATAAGGGCTCTTTCTTTTTTATTTTAAATATTTTATATAGTATTAAAGATTCAATATGACCCCATACTTATATTGAAGTGGGTGATTGAAAATGATATTAAAAAATCAAGAAATACAACAAGCAGTAAAAGACAATGGAAAGAAAAAAAAGAAAGGAATGCATATCATCAATGCCTTTTTAGTGGGCGGTTCTTTTGGTTTGATTGGCCAAGGATTTTATGAATTATATCATCGAGTTTGTAAATTAAGTCAACAGCAATCGATGTTACTTGTTAGTTTAACATTAGTTTTTATAGGTGTATTATTTACTTCGTTTTGTGTTTTTGACAATTTAGCAAAACATGGCGGCGCAGGAAGTTTTATTCCAATCGTTGGTTTTGCAAATGCAATGTCTAGTAGTGCAATTGAAGGAAAAAGTGAAGGCCCTATTTTTGGTGTGGGTGGCAAAATCTTTTCGTTAGTCGGCAGTGTATTTGCTTATGGTATAGTAGCCACCTATATTTGTGGGATTTTATATTATATTTGGAAGGTGATTTTATGAATAGTCAATCCGTTTTTGTACAACATGTCTATTTAGATGCTGTTGGCATCATTGTTGGTAAATTAGAAAAAGATGGGCCTTTACGCCGTTATTTTAAAAATTATATTGAAGATAGTTATTTTGGTGAAAGTACTTTTGAATTAGCACAAAAAAAGTTATCTTATCAAGCAATTCAAATTGCATTGCGACAATCCAAATATGAAAGCGAAGACATAGAAATTGCTATTGGAGGAGATTTAAGCAACCAAATTCATGCTTCCACTTCTTCTGTTGAAAAATACTCTTTTCCCTATATTGGTGTTTATGCTGCTTGTGCTTCCTTTGTTTTATCTATGATTTTGGGAAGTATTTACATTGATAAACAAATTACAGTCAATGCTTTATGTTTTACTTCTAGTCATTTGGGTGTTTCTGAAAAACAATTCCGTTATCCTAACGAATATGGCATTCAAAAATGCGATACGAATACCACGACCCTTACAGGAGGTGTAGCCCTTATTTTAACTAAAAATAGAAATAAAATTAAAATTAATTCTTTTACTGTGGGAAAAGTCGTTGATGTCTTATCTAAAAATGTTAATGATATGGGAACTTGTATGGCCTATGCGGCATTAGATACGTTTAAAACACATTTGACAAACCTCAATAAAAATTTAGATGAATATGATCAAATCATTACTGGGGATCTTTCTTTATATGGCAGCAAAATTTTTATTGAAGAAGCCAAAAAAATGGGATATTTTTTAGAACAAAAACATAGCGATTGTGGTTCACTGATTTATGATATTGCAACACAAGATGTCAATGCCGGAGGGAGTGGTCCCACTTGTTGTCCTGTTGTTACGTTTAGTTATTTTTTAGATAAAATGTTAAAAGGTGAAATGAAAAGAATTTTAGTGATTGCAACGGGTGCTTTGCATTCGCAAATCTCCTATCAACAAAAACAAAGTATTCCGTGTATTGCACACGCCATTGAATTGGAGGTCAATTATGCTTATTGATTGTTTATTTGCTTTTTTAGTTTGTGGGGCGATTTGTGTCATTGCACAAATCATTGTGGATAACACCAGGTTGACACCAGGACATGTTACATCTATATTTGTCGTTGCGGGTGTTATATTAGAATTTTTTGGCCTTTATCAATATATTCGTAAAATTGGTAGAGTTGGTGCTAGTATTCCTATTTGTAATTTTGGTGCGTTGATGATGGAAGGTGTTAAACAACTTATTGAAACGCAAGGCTTATTAGGAATTGTTAATGGTGTGTTTTATATTACAGGTGGAGTCATCACATTCTGTGTCTTTTTATCTTTGGTTGTTGTCATTTTTGCGAGGGCAAAATCATGAAAAAAGAACAATCTTTTATAAATATTAGTGATAAAACATTAGCTAGTCGATTAGGATATGGTGTTAATTTTGATGTTGTTCGTAAACAGGTACAGTACCAAAATCAAAATATTGTTTTTTATTTTTTGTCTTCTTTGGTTAGCCAAGATGCTGTCAATGATATTTTAGAAAATATTCATAAGAAGAATTTAATTTGCAATGGCTCTGTTGATTTTGAACAAGATATTAATGTTGTTGAATCTCAAGTTCAAGCAGGAATGTTGGCCATTTTAAATTATCCCGGACATAAGTATTTAGTGGTTGATGTTCGTTCTTATCCTGATCGTTCCAGTCAAGAACCAGAAAGTGAAAAATCAGTCAAGGGCTCTCATGATGGGTTTACTGAACATATGTTAACCAATACTGCTCTCATTCGTCGTCGAATTAAAAGTCGAAATTTTCGTGTAGAATTATTGCAAATTGGGGAACTTTCAAAAACCTATGTCAATGTCTATTATATTGAAAATCGTGTAAATAAGCAGGTATATCAAGAAGTGATGCAAAAGTTAAAAAATATCGATATCGATAGTTTAACCATGACCGATCGAGCTTTAGCGGAAATTTTATTTCAACAAACCTTTAATGTTTTTCCTGTCGTTCGTTTTACAGAAAGGCCAGATATTGCGGCGATTCATATTTTAAAAGGATATTTAGTTTTAATGATTGATACCTCTCCTGGTGCCATTATTGTTCCAACTACTTTTTTTGAACTTTGTCAACAGCCGATGGAATATCATTTTTCACCTATTATTTCTTCTTTTGGTCGGCTATTGCGTTATTTTAGTATTTTTATTGCCATGTTTTTAGTACCTCTTTGGTTTTTAGTGGCATCAGATCCAAGCATTGATTCGAATTTTTTAATCTTGAATGAATCATTGAGTCGACAGGAATTATTTATTCAAATTTTAGTGGTAGAATTATTTTTATCTTTTATTCGTTTGGCTAGTTTTAACACACCTGGATTATTATCGACATCCATGTCTTTGGCCGCTACGATTATTTTAAGTGAAGTAGCTGCATCCATTGGTTTAGTTCAAGGAGAAGTTGTCTTTTATTGTGCCTTAAGTAGTTTAGCTGCTTTTGGCATCCCTAGTTTTGAAGTGTCTCGAGCTGTAACCCTTTGGAACTTTTTATTTGTTTTAGCTATCGGATTTTTTAATAAAATTGGATTCATTGTGATGAGTTTTATTTTGTTTTTAACTTTAGTTAGTATTCAAAATTATGGTAGTGCTTATTTATATCCATTTTTACCCTTTTCCTTGCAAGATTTTTTAAAAACGATTTTCCGTGTTTCTTCCGATAGTAAATACACAACAAAAGTAAAATAAACATTGACTTTCTTTTACAAATGGTATTAAATAATCATCGGAAGGTGAAACCTTATGAAAAAATTAAAAGTTGCCTTGATTGGTTATGGCAATCGAGGTTGTATATATGGCTCTTTTATTTTATCCAAAAAAGAACAATTCGAAGTGGTTGCTGTTGTTGAATTTTTAAAAGAAAAAAGAAAAAAAGCGCAAAAGGATTTTTCTTTAACGGACAATCAAGTTTTTGAAAATGCTGATGATTTTTTTAATGCAAAATTAAAAGTGGATTTGCTCATTATTGCTTCTATGGATCAATATCATTACAAGCAAGCGATGCAAGCACTTCATTTAGATATGCATATTTTATTAGAAAAACCCATTGCTTTGACCTTACAAGAATGTGAAGATATTGAAGCCTTAGCAAGCAAAAAAAATAAGGCTGTTGTGATTTGTCACGTATTACGTTATTCTTCTTTTTATGTTACGATTAAAAATGCCATTGAAAATAAAGAAATTGGCGAAGTGGTTCACATTGCTCAAACAGAAAACGTCGGGTATTGGCATCAAGCGCATAGCTATGTTCGAGGCAATTGGAGAAATAAAGATATCACAGGGCCAATGATTTTAGCAAAATGCAGTCATGATTTAGATATTCTTTATTGGCTCATTAATCAACCTTGTATCAATGTTTCTTCCTATGGTTCTTTAAAACATTTCAATCATGAAAATCAACCGCGTGAAGCCGCTAATCGTTGTTTTGAATGTGCATTAAAGAAAAGTTGTCCTTTCAATTGCTTTAAATTTTATTTAGGATTTGGTAGAGAATGGGCTCGTCAATTAGTTGGAGATGATTTGTCCGATGAAAATATTACCAATTATTTAAAAGTCAGTCCTTATGGACGTTGTGTTTATAGCTGTGATAACAATGTTGTCGATCATCAAGTTGTGAATATGTTGTTTCAAAATCAAGTCACAGCATCTTTAACGATGAATGCCTTTAGTCGTTATTGTGATCGTACGATTCATATTTATGGAACGCAAGGTGAAATTATAGGAGATTTTGAAAATCGGCTTATCACGATTCAGCCCTTTTTAAAAGAAAAGAAAGTCATTGATTTAAATCAAATTAGTGATGATTTTTCTGGTCATGGTGGTGGGGATCGTCTTATGTTTTTTGAGTTTGTTGATTATCTTTTAACTCAAAAATGGACAAAAGGGCTTTCCTTTATTCAAGATTCGATTATGAGTCATAAAATGGCTTTTGCTGCTGAAGAATCTCGTTTACAAAATGGAAAATCAATCAAAATGAAATAAAAGGTGTTTCTTTATGAAACGCTTTTTTATAAAAAAAACTGTCAAAATGATGACAGTTGAATAAATTTTTTATTGTAGTGCCTTAAGCACTTTTTTTGTATTTGCAAAATTATATTTGACATATTTTTTTAAATATTCCAGTCCGTGTTCCTTGGCAATCGCAATGGCGAGTTGATCCACTTCATTAGAAGCTCCTTTTAGTAAGGGACGTTTTAATTCTACACTCATTTGATCCATTCTTTTTAAGAATTCATAACGGGCAATAATACTAGCACAAGCAACAGCCATAAATTGATTTTCTGCTTTAATATAAAAGGAGACATCACGAATAACATTGGTTGCTTTATAATCTTTTAAATATTTAAAATATAATTCCTCGTCGCAAAATTGATCAATAATAATAGGACCTTCAAATTTTGTTTCTTCTTTTAATTTAGCAATTAAAAAGTTGTGTAAATAGGATTTTATCACATTTAAATTAAAATGATCCGAATGATAAATTTGATTATACTTTGTATTGCTTAATATCGAAACTTTAGCTTTTAATCGCTTCATTAATAAAGGGGCTAAAAGACGAATTTTTTTATCATCTAATTGCTTAGAGTCTTTCACACCTAGTTGATTTAAAAAAGGATAATCCGCTTCTTGAACCAAACAACAAGCCACAACAATAGGTCCAAAATAATCTCCTGTACCAACTTCATCACTACCCATATGGGCAAAGCCATCTTCCATTTTTTGCCAAATTGCATATTCATTGACTGCTTTACTACCTTGAATTAAGACAGTATAATTTGTATAAATTTGAATGGTAAAGGCATTGGTGGCAGCACGAAACAAAATGTTAGGATTGTTTGCTGTCACTTTACAATAATCATAAAAGTGAATAATTTTTTCGACTTGCTGCGGATTGGCTTTAAAAGAATATGCATTACCAGCCATTACTATCCACCCGCAGTTTGAGCTCATTTAATAAAAAACGTAATGCCTTTCTTGTTTTTCCTTTGTTTGCAGGACTAAAAACAGCAATATTGATATCGGTTCCACTTTTACTTCCTTGCACAAAAAAGGTGACATCATAACCGGCTTTTTGAGCAAAGATTTCATTAAATTGATCATTACAACGAATATGAGGATAATGTAAATCTTCAAGCATTTGTTGAATTTCTTTTTTCATTGCTTCGACCCCCAATTTAAAATTTAGGGTTCTTAAAGTTGGATCTTTATGATCTTCTTTGCTTTCAGAAAAGGTTTCAAACATACTTTTTATTTTATCAAACATTCCTATCACCTCATTTCATACTTATTATAGCATATTTTTGCTTTTTAGGGAAAATAATGTTATGATATTTAGCGGAGTGGATGAGTCATGCAATATTATTTTGTTAGTCAAAAAGAAGGAAAATTTCAATTGACAAAAGAAGATTATCATCATGTTAAAAACGTGATGCGACTAAAAGAAAATGATCATCTTGTCTGTGTTTATGACCAAAAAAAATATTTATGTGCTATTCATTATATTAAAGATTCTTATTGGCTTGAAACTTTAAATGAAATGGAGCCAACTAAAGAATTACCATTGCAAATTGAACTTTATCAAGCGTTAATTAAAAATGACAAAATGGATTGGGTCATTCAAAAAGTAACAGAAATTGGAGTAACAAAGATTATTCCCATGATGTGTAAACGTTGTATTGTTAAAATAGAAGAAAATAAACAAGAAGCAAAACGAATTCGATATCAAAAAATTATAAAAGAAGCCTGTGAACAATCGCATCGTAGTATTATGCCTATTATTTCTGAATTTATAAATTTAAAAGATATTCAATTAGAAAAAAATACTTTAGGGCTAGTTGCCTATGAAGAAGAGATTCAAAAAAAGGATTGGACTTTAATTATTCAACCTAAGTTATATCAAAAAATCGCGATTGTTATAGGTCCTGAAGGAGGATTTGAAAAAGAAGAAATTGAACTTTTAAAAAACAAGGGTTTTCATTGTATTTCATTAGGAAGTCGAATTTTACGGAGTGAAACAGCAGCAATTTATGCATGTTCCGTTTTAGCTCATCATTTAGAATATCAAAAGGAGGAGTAATCATGTCGCGATTTTTTATTTATGCTTTGGGTTGCAAAGTAAATACTTATGAATTAGAAAGCGTTAAAGAAAGTTTAATTGATATGGGATTACAACAAACTTTTGATGTAACCCAAGCGGATTATATCCTTTTAAATACGTGTTGTGTAACAAACACAGCTCAAAGTAAAAGTCGACAAAAAATTTCAAGTTTTCAAAAGGCAAACCCAAATGCAATTTTGATTGTAATGGGATGTTATGCCCAAGGCTTTGAAAAAGAAGTTCAAGAACATTTTCATGTTCAATTATTAGTCGGAACAAAAAATCGACATCAAATTGTTGATTACATTTCAAAATTAGAAAAAGAATCACAAATTTCTTTGGTAGAAGATGTTTTAAACTATCATGTCTATGAAAATTTAAAGGTTTCTCACTATAGCGAAAATACGAGAGCCTTTTTAAAAATACAAGATGGATGTAATAATTTTTGTAGTTATTGTATTATTCCTTATGTGCGTGGTCCCATTAAAAGTCGTGATATAAAAGATGTCCTTGAAGAGGCAAAAACCCTTTTAAAAAATGGCTACAAAGAAATTGTTTTAACAGGGATTCATACCGGTAGTTATGGAAAAGATTTAAATGATATGAATTTTAGCGATTTAGTCGAAAAATTATTGCAATTAGATGGTTTATATCGTTTACGCATTTCTTCTATAGAAGAGAGTGAAATTGACGATAAACTCATTTATTTATTAAAAACATCGCCTATTTTAGCAAAACATTTACATATTCCTTTACAAGCAGGGAGTGATGCCATTTTAAAATTAATGAATCGAAAATATGATGCGCAAACTTATCTGCAAAAAATTCAAAAAATTCAACATGAAATTCCTCAAATCGCCATTTCAACTGATGTGATTGTCGGTTTTCCTAATGAAACCGAAGATGATTTTTTAAAATCAGTTGAGATGTGTAAAACGATTGGTTTTAGTAAAATCCATGTCTTTCCTTATTCTAGTCGCAATCAAACTCCTGCTGCAAAAATGAAAGGACAAATTCATGGAAGCATTAAAAAAGAAAGAGTAAAAACGTTAACTGCTCTTTCCGATACGTTAATGCAGCGATATAATCAACAATTTGTAAATCAAGAAGTTGAAATGCTAGTTGAAACCATTGACCAAGATATTGCCTATGGACATACAAGTCAATTTATCTATGTCCAATGTAAAATTGATACTAAAAAAGTTTTTAAAAATGATATAATTAAAGTGAGATTGATTCAAATTCATCAAGATCACATGATTGCAAGCTGGGAGGAATCAAAATGAAACTAAATCAATACATTGATCATACTTTATTGAAACAAGACGCAACACAAAAACAAATTGAAACATTATGTCAACAAGCAATTACCTATGAATTTGCTTCTGTCTGTGTGAATCCTTATTATGTTTCTTATTGTAAATCGCTATTAAAAAATAGTGCGGTTAAAGTTTGTACGGTTATCGGTTTTCCTTTGGGAAGTAATACCACTGCAACAAAAGCCTTTGAAACGGAAGATGCCATTTTAAATGGTGCCGATGAAATTGATATGGTTATCAATGTCAGTGCTTTAAAAAATAAACAAGATGATGTAGTTTTAAAAGATATTGAAGCAGTTGTTGCTGCTGCTAAAGGCCATTTGGTCAAAGTCATTTTAGAAACCTGCCTATTAACACCTCAAGAAATCGTAAAAGCGTGTCAATTGGCCATGAAAGCAAAAGCACAATATGTAAAGACTTCTACCGGTTTTTCTACCATGGGTGCTACCATTGAAAATGTTAAGTTAATGTATGAAACGGTTCATCCAACTTTAAAAGTAAAAGCTTCAGGTGGCGTTAGAAGTTATGAAGATGCACTAGCCATGATTCAAGCAGGAGCTAGTCGAATTGGAACATCAAATGGAGTAGCCATTATGGAACATCAAGACGCCAAAGAGGATTATTGATGAAAATTGGCATTGTAGATAGTGGGCTTGGAGGTATCGTAGTTTTAAAAGAATGTATTCAACAACATAAAACCGCTCATTTTATCTATTATGGAGACTATCAACATTCTCCTTATGGAAATAAAAACGACATGCAGTTAAAAAGCTATTATCAAGCTGCAATGTCGTTTTTTTTAAAACAAAATTGTGATTTGGTCATTGTTGCCTGTAATACGTTAGCGACCATTATTGATCCCACTGAAAAAAGATGTGTCACTCCCATTATGGCTGTTCAAAAAAAAATTATCGAATCTTCCTCTTCTAATCTTATTGTTTTAGCTACAAAAAGAACCATTCAAAGCAAAGTTTATGATTTTCAAAAATGCAATCTTGTTGCCTGTCCCCGTTTTGTTAAAAAAATTGAAAAAAATCCTCAAAGCGATTATCATAAAGTCGTTTGTCATTATTTAAAAAAATATCCCAATGCAAAAACTATTGTTTTAGGATGTACTCATTATCAACTGCTTAAAGAAACAATTCAAAATCATTTTTTACATCCCATTACGATTATTGATAGCAGTGAAGAATTAGTGCGACAACTATCTTTTAAAAATTCGCCTTTAAAAATTGATTTATATGTAACAAAATTAACTCGACGAATTCAAAAAAATATTGCCACTCTTTTAAAGAATGAAAGTTATCAGTTGCAAAAAATAAAAAAGGATGAAATCTCATCCTTTTAATCATTAATTTTAAATGAAAAGCCCATTAATTCAATTTGCTTTGTTTTTCCCGGTAATTTTGTTGATAATGTAAAAGTATCAATACTATCAAATCCTAAGTGATGATAAAGTTTTAATGCTTTTGTGTTGGAAGGCATGACTTCAATTTGAACGCGTTCGTTTCCTTTGTTCATTAAAATTTGTTTGATTTCTAATAATGCAAAAGAACCTAAACCTTGCCCTCTAAAAGTATCTTTAATGTATAAATATTCAATGTTATTGACATAACCATATTTATCATTGACATAAATAAAGCCAGCAATTTGCTTGTCATCACTCATAATTAAATAACTGACACATTTAGGGTCTAGTAAACGCCGTAAATCTTCTAAAATATCTCCCTTTGAAACATCTTGTTGTTGCGTTTTCCAGAAATCTTTAAGCATGGTTGATAATTCTTGTAAATCATCTAATTCTATTTTCTTTAAATAAGGCATGTTATCCTCCTTTGCTTTACATACCAATTTCATTTTAGCATTTTAGACGGTAAAAAGCAAATTTTAGCAGAGTAAGGAGTTTTTAGAAAACAGAACATTTATATCTAAAACTTGATGATTTCCCCAAGCATCGTAAAGATAAGAAGCCACAAGATTTCCATTGAGATCATAAATATGGGTAACATCTTGGAATAGATTTCTTC